>ERZ827101.162-NODE-162-length-111444-cov-14.706461_pt1 | contig 111444 bp, 109 predicted proteins | sample MGYA00519869_ERZ827101 | MGnify/ENA primary metagenome ERZ827101 (study PRJEB31778, sample SAMEA3449256) | human gut metagenome | biome: human gut; feature: human-associated habitat; material: faeces | place: United Kingdom | collected 2010/2012 ...
TCAAATGGGTGAAAGACAGCGCGGAAGACGTCAAAAGAATCAGCGAGAAAGTTGCAGCGGCAGTACCTGCGGAAACGGGAACGGAAACTGTCCGTGAAGCAGCGGAAGCCATAGAAACCGGAGAAACGGGAAAGGGCGAGCCGCAGACTGCGTTTGCCAAGATGAAAGCTTTTGTCCGCAAGGCTGTCGACTGCTGCATTGAGTAAGACGACGGAAAATTATTGCTGTTCATAACAAACATCCCCGAAAACCAAGCTCCGGGGATGTGTTGTGTATAATGAAATGAGTGGTTTTAATAAGAACTGACGAAACTTTTTCGTGCTGCGAGAAGCGGCGCTGCCAATTCTTTTGCGTTATGCTCCTTTTCCTTAGCCGTAATGAATTTATTCATCTCAGCCTTAAAAAATTTAACGCCTTTGTTTTTGTTAATCTGCTGATATTTGTCAGCCGCCATGTTAACGCAATCCTGATGCGAGGTTCGCAGCCCCTGCCCCGCGTTAAATTTCGCAACCTGTGCATTTAGAGCAACGACCAAATCATTGTCCCGCACATTTTGCAGGCGGTTTTTCAGGGTATCTTTATCCATTGTTTTGTCCAACAATTCAAAGATATCTTGTGACGAACGGCACCCTTCCAGCGAGGCGACAAACTCTTTTCCGTTCAGTTCTTTCTTAACTTCCTTGCTCATGGCCAGCTCCTCCTATAATAATTTTCTTCTGTTTATATTTGGAGTATAGCAGAATTTTGTCCGCTTGGCAAGGGATTTTGTTACCAAAATGTCATATTTTTAACGGCTGGGGGTTAAAAAATATCTTGACAGCATTTTCAAAGGTGAGAGGAGGCTTTTCAGTGGTTGCGGGTCAAAAAATATCTTGACAGCATTTTCAGGTTTGCGGCGGCAGAACCGAACGGAATCAGCAGCGTTTCTGCTTCATCTATAAGATTTCCGGCAATCCTGCGGGCTTTTTCCACGCCGTAAATGCTGACAAAATTCAGCTTGTGCTGCGCCTTGTCTTTTTTCAGCGTTTTGCCGACCAGCTTTTCATCGCCTTCAACATCAAGTATGTCGTCGGTTATCTGGAATGCGATTCCCAGATTGCGGGAAAAGCGTACCAGCGTTTCGCGTTCGGCGGCAGACGCTCCGCCAAGAACGGCGCCGGCTTCGCACGGATACCGCAGCAGGCAGCCGGTTTTTAACTCTTCCGTATGGCGGATAATGGCTTCGGGATTGGCAAAATCCTGATGAGAATCGGTGTACAAATCCAAAACCTGTCCGGAAATCATCCCGTTAAACGCACCGGCGGCACGCGACAACAGAAGCGTCAGTTCAACTTTTTTCGCATCGGAAACCGGCGCCGTGTTCAGAATTTCAAACGCGTAAGTCAGCAGCCCGTCGCCGGCAAGTATCGCCGTCGCTTCGTCAAAAGCCCGATGACAGGTCGGCTTACCGCGGCGCAGGTCGTCGTTATCCATCGCCGGCAAATCGTCATGTATCAGGGAATAGGTGTGAAGCATTTCCAACGACGCGGCAACAGGAAACGCCGTTTCATAATCCATGCCGAACAACCCGGCCGTTTCATGCAGCAAAAACGGGCGCAGACGCTTGCCGCCATTCAGAATACTATAACGCATCGCAGCAACAGCCTTCTGTTCCGGAGCTTCGGATACAGGAAAATAAGTTTCGAGTTTTTGATTAAACTTTCGGGTATAAACGGATAAAACGGTTTCAATTTCAGTCATGGCAGTTCCGATAACAGTTACGATTTCAAGCATTTTCCCTTTTTATTATGAGAAGAGAATGTTTTCCTGACGAGAGAAGCGGCGAATCTATCAACCCTCCGCATTATCCAACGGTACCGTGGACAAAGTGCCGTCTTTGCCGATTTCGATTTTTTCCACTTTCAGGGCGGCGGCGGCAAGCCGGTCGGAACAAAGCTTTTTCAGCGCAACGGCCTTTTCATAGGCAGCGACGGCGTCGTCCAGCTTTATGCGTCCGCTTTCCAGTTCGCGAACAATGGATTCAAGCTTTGCCAGAGCATCCTCAAAGCTCATATTTTGCAGTTCGGCGGCAGGATCGGACACGGTATTTTCCGCACCGGCAGTTTCCGTATTTTTCATTTCTTCCGTCATATTTCATCTCCTTATTGATTGATAGCTTCCGGCCATAAAACCGCCGTCAACGATAATGTCCTGCCCGCTGATAAACGTATTTCCCGGGTTGCCCAGGAAAAATACGGTACGGGCGATATCTTCCGGTTCGGCCAAACGGTTAATTGCCGTTTTGGCGGCAAGTTCGGCACGCTTGGCCTCGTTATTGTTATTTTGAAACATCTGCGTATTGACAAAACCGGGCGACACGGTGTTGCATAACACGTTATACGGCCCGTATTCCAATGCCAGAGTCTTTACCAGTCCGACCAGTGCGTGCTTGGAACTGGCATACGCCGCACGCCCTTCGCGGGAAATTGATGCGTACAGCGAACCGATGCCGACGATATAACCGCCGTGTTCCTTAAAATACGCATCGTTGGCTTTGACGATTTCCAGTAGCGATATATAATTGACATACTGGGTTTTCATAAACTCTTCCAACGGAATTTCGGCAGCGGGCAGCGGACGGTTATAGCCGGCGCAGTGAATGATGACGTCAAATTCGGACCGGTGCGACGAAAACCAGTCGTGTATCGCCGACATATCCGACAAGTCCAGTTCCGTACTGCGGGGAGCGACGACTTCGTAGCCGCTGTGCAGATAAAGTTCCTTTATTGCGCCGCCGATACCGCCGCCGGCTCCGGTTATAAATGCCCGCATACCGTCTCCTTTCAGAGTTTTATCAGTTCAATCTGCTTATTCGGCAAATCCTTGACACCGACGCCCAAAACCGCCAGCCGGTCGCGGATTTCATCCGACTTCGCCCAGTCTTTCGCCGCGCGCGCCGCTGCCCTTTGTTCCAGCAAAGCGGCTATTTCCGGCGTTACTTCCACAGTCTGAGCCTGTTTGGGGGCAACATCTTTCAGAAATAAGTGCAATACGCCGTCAACGTGCATTAAAAACGCCAGGCGGAGCGCTGCCGATTTGCTGTTGTCCTTCACAACGCTCCACATATAGGAAAGCGCCACCGGGGTTTTCAAATCGTCAAACAAATAGCCGTCAAACTCTCCGACCAGCTGCGCCAGCGCCTTTTCTTCTTCCGATGACAAATTCTTGGCACCGGCTTCGGCTTTGAAAGAGGCAACATAGTCGGCCAGGTTTTCATACGCTTTTTTGGCGGCATCCATCGCCTCGTCGGAGAAAATTGCCGAACTGCGATAATGCGACGTCAGGCAGAAATATTTATAATGTACCGGAAGCCACCCCTTTTCCTTCAGCGTATCCAGTGTCAGGAAACCGCCTTTGGACTTGCTCATCTTGCCGGACTTGTTGTTCAGAAATTCCATGTGCACCCAGAAATTCACCCATTCATGACCGAGGTGCGCTTCACTCTGGGCAATCTCATTTTCGTGGTGAACCGGAATATGGTCTATGCCGCCGCAATGGATATCTATGCGTTCGCCGAGATATTTGGTCGACATGGCGGAACATTCAATGTGCCACCCCGGATAACCCCTGCCCCACGGGCTGTCCCATTGCAAAATCTGATTCTCAAACTTGGAGGACGTGAACCATAACACGAAATCCGATGGATTACGCTTGTTCAAATCCTGCTCGGTACGGGCGCCGTGTTTCAAATCTTCGCGGTTTTGGCCGGAAAGGCAGCCGTATTTGGGAAACTTTGCCGTGTCAAAATAAACGTTGCCATTGGAAATATAAGCAAATCCCTTGTCTTCCAAATCTTTGACAAAGTTAATCATCTCCTGTATATGTTCGGTTGCCCGGCAGACGACCGTCGGACGGGCAAGCCCCAGTTCAGCGGTATGGCGGAAGAAAGCATCCTCATACATTCTGGCTATTTCAAGAACACTCTTTTTTTCGCGTTCGGCCGCAACCTGCATTTTGTCTTCGCCCTCGTCGCCGTCGCTCGTCAGATGCCCGACGTCGGTTACATTCATCACATGTTTGACTTTGTAGCCGGCCAGTTTCAGCGTATTCACCAGCAAATCTTCAAAAATATAAGTGCGGAGATTGCCGATATGCGCATAATTATATACGGTCGGGCCACAGCAATACATCGTTACCAACGGCGGATTTAAGGGTTTAAACTCATCCTTGCTGCGGGTCCGGGTATTGTATAAATATACGCTCATTATCATCATCCTTATGTTTTAAGTTAAAAAAAGAGGCAGTCTTGCGCAGCTGCCTCGTTTGTTTTTTCCAGCTGAAACCAGCTCCGGCAGCAGGGCTTAGGAGTTGCAGCAACAACAGAAGCTGATTACAGTTACGGTCAACATTTTCCTCTTTATTCCTTTCAGGCGAATTTGAACGATTTCAGCAGCTCTGACAAGCAGAAGCCGAGAAAACGGTTCGCTGTTGGTGTTTTAGTTTGACCTGTTTTAGCGGCCTTGTCAAGCCCCTATTCCCAACATTGCGCAATTTTGTCGGTTTGTGTATTTTGTTGCGCAGTGCATTCGGTGAGCCCGAACTTTAAGCAAAACTGCATATTTGCAGGAACCAGGGTTTCCTTTTTTTAAGCCAGAAGACGCTGCAATTCGCCAAGCCCAGGCTCGTCGGTCAGGTCAATTTTCAGAGCTGACACGGTTATGCTGTCTTTAATGGCGGCACAATCGTCAGGGTAACGCCCCGCAGCGGGAACGCCCTCGAGCGAATCGGCTTTCAGGCGGCCATTCTCTATCGTGCCGGGCGTAAACCGGCGGCTGCCGTGGCGGCAAACGGTTATCCCTTTCAGCTGTTCAAACGGCACATTGGGAAAATTGATGTTAATCAACGTATCAGCGCCGAAAGTCCCGCGGCAAATTTTTTGCAGCAGGCCGGGAAGATATTTTTCCGCCATCTGCCAGTTGACAACTTCCGCGCCGTCTACCAGCTGCGACACGGCTATTGACGGTATGCCGTGCAAAATCCCTTCTACCGCAACGCCGATTGTGCCGGAATAGGTTATGTCATCGGCAATGTTGCGGCCGTTGTTTATGCCTGAAATAATCAAATCCGGTTTTTTATCTGCCAATATCATATTCAAGGCGATACGGACACAGTCGCTCGGCGTACCGTCGACGGCATAATGCCGTTCGGAAACTTTAACAATGTCATTGGGAAACGCATCTACCGAACTGTGCCCCTGCATGCTGCGCAGCTTATCTGACGTGATGGCGTGGCTGGCACCGCTCTTTTCGTTTTTCGGTGCGACAATCCAAACGTCACTGCTCAGTTTTAGCAATTCCTGTTCCAAAAGTTTGATGCCGCGCGCATCTATGCCGTCATCGTTAGACAGCAGAATCCGGCAACGGCTTAAGTCGTCAAGCGGTTTAAAGTGCATCTATGTTATCTCCCTTGATGGTTATCCAAAAACATCGGCATTGTCGACGGAATGTTCCGTTCGATTAAACGGCTGTAAAGCGCACCCTGCATAAAGTCTGCCAGAATTTTCTTTTCCCGGCCGTTAATGCCGACTTTTTGAATTGCATCGCTGATTATACTTAATTCATTAACCAAACGGTCGATTTCCGCCGGATTCAGAGGGCTGCGTTCTCTGCGGCGCGCTATGTGGGGCACAGCCTCTATGTTTGTAAACGGAATTTCGCGGTTATCGCGGTCGACCATCTTCAGACTGACATTTTCCCCACGACCAATCATCCCCACGATTTCGTTAATATTCTGGCGGGTGCCGGCGGAAATGGCACGATGAACCTCCGGACGAACCATCCGGGGAATGTCAAAATTTCCATCCGGATTATTCAGGTTGTTGGCACGGGCTTTAAAATGGCGGGTGAAGTTGCTTAAAAAGCACAATTCTTCGCCGGCATTAATATAGACGACATTCAGCCTGTAGCCTTTGTTCAGAAAAAGCGCTTTCAGGGAATTTTCCGGCGAAGACTGGATATCCAACGCAGGCGCGCTGATTAAAACGCTCTGCCCGTTGGCCGCTGCGCCCATCATCAACCGGTCTTTAATAGCACCGGGTATCTGCCCAAAATAGTCGGCAACCAGCGGATTCTCTTTGCTCTTTTCTACCATACGGCTGTCAAAACGGCGAAAATCGTCATAGTCAATTTTTAATATCGTTCCGGGATAGCGCGCGAGAATGTCTTCTTCCACCAGCGTTTTGCCCGACCCGGGATACCCCAAAACCAGTTCGACATGCGGGTGTTTGTCGGCCGGAACGGATGCCAGCCGGTGTCCGACAACGTTGCCGATAATCTTTTCAGCCTTATCGGACGGAATTTTTTTGACATCATTTTTACCGAATTTCGGATAACTGTTCAACGGGGCATTATTTATTACATACAAAATATTGTGGTATGCTTCAAGCAAGTCGGCTTGTCTGCTCATTGTCTGTCCTTTCTTATTGTTTTTGTCTTATGCCTTTTAAATAACCTTTTTTTAATTTTTGTCAAATTATTTATCCGATTATTCCCTTGCATAATTAACAAAAAAAACAATTTTTCCGCTTGCATTTTTGGCAGCGGCAGGCTAAATTTTACCGGTTTAATAATTTTTATTCATATCATTAATTTACATTTATGGTTTATCTTACATTTATTCGCTACGCCGAGGTAAAAGCCGACGGCTGTATTTCCGTTAAAGATGCCAAGATGCTGTTTCTTCTGGCAAAAAACATCGTTGAAAAATTCGGCAAGCCGCAAATGCTTTATGCCGCGGGAGACGACGGGGGACTGCAGTCTGCTCGAATAGCCAACCTTGCCTGTACGGCACACGGCATCCATGAAAGTTCGGCTCTGAACAATAAGGCACCGATACAAGATACCCGGGCTTTTATTGATATTGCCGTAGCAGAAGCCGGAAAAATCCAAGCCCGGCATATTGTCCTGATTTGCTCGCACAGCGCATTCAACCGCCTGCTGCACCAAAGCCCCGCTTTTGGCAACAGCTATACGCTCTGCGCTTCGGACTGGGAAAAATTTTTGGACAATTATGTCAAAATATGGTCGCCGTTTGATTTGGACTGCGAACATCCCGACGAGGCAAGAAAGATGGCTGACCGAATTTTCAACATTCCATGCAGTACAGACGAGTCTATGCTCATCGAAAGGACGCTGGCCGCATACTGCGCCATTTAGCATTTTGCCGCCCGTAACCGGAATTTGCGGCAAAATTATTGCAATTTATTGCCGGAACCTATCTGTGGGCACTCCGCGCATTTCTCCAAATCCCTGCCATACCTTTACCGGGCGGCAGGGATTTTTGCATTGCGCAGCGCTCCGAATATATTCAAGCCGCAATACGGCGTTTGTTTTCTTTGACTTTCAAGTGAAAGAGGTAACATTTTTCGCAACGGGAAGATTTAAGAACTTTCATAATTGGAATTCCCAAAAAACAGATGTTTTTCCGGGTAACGGCATATTTTGCGGGTATCAGGTCATTTACCGAAGCGAATGCCCGCGTATACAGGCGTGCCAGCTGGTATTCCGCCGTTGACGGCTTCTCTCGTGCCATACCGGCTGATGGCTCCTGCGGAGGCATATACCAAATTCCGGAAACTGCTGCTGCCCTTTTTAACTTTTTTAGGACAAGCGGCGTCCAGAACATATCGGCAAATTTTGTATCTTCTTTAAAAAACAACCCGTTTTCCAACAACGCCCGGCGCAGATAGATTTTATTCCCGACATAAGAATACTGCGGTATTCTCCATAAACGGGCTTTTTCTTTCAATGAAGACGTGAACCCGGTTGCGGCTATATTGACCAGGATATCCTCCCCAGCGGGATTTGACGTTTTAATGCCGCAGCCGGCAATTTCCGTACGCTTTTTGCTAGCAAAACGGTACAATTCCCTATAGAACCCGGGGGAAACTTTTGCTCCGGGTTCAAAAAAGGCCACATATTCGCCCCAGCTTTCTTCCAACCCGATGTTCATTGCCGCATATTTTTCGGTTCCGGGAGCCCTGACAAAACGCAGCCGTCCGTCTTGCATCATATCTTCAGGCAGAGATTGCAAACTATTCTCCCGGGAAAAAGATGCATTGAAGCAAGACACCTTTGGAGAAGCCGAGGACAAAGCAGATTGGCTAAAAAAAGAACTGCCCAAAGGAAATGCTTTTCGGGACGATGCGACGCACACCACTTCAATTTCCGAACCGTATTCATTTAGGATTTGCCGCAATTCGGGCCAGACAGCTCCGGCATTGCGGCTTAAGGGAACTATTATTGATACCTGCACCATTTTCACCTCCTCTGCCGAGTTGGATATAGGCATTTAAATACAGATAAAAAGAGGCTGCAAAAAAATATTCTCCTTCTAAGACCAAATAACGCGGTGAAGACGCCTTCCTATAAACAAATTCATTCTCAGGCGTTTATCTGGCGGACCAATTCGGCAACGTTGGTAATAAACAATTTTACGGAAATTGCCAAAAGCACCATACCGAAAAACTTTTTCATAACATAAATGGCGGCGCTGCTCAGATGTTTTTTGAAAAAACGCGACAGACGGATTGTTCCGTATATGGCAACGCAATCCAGCAAAACGGCAAGCAAAACATTTATATCGGCATACTGGGAACGGATGGCCAACAGCGCCGTCAGGGTTCCGGCGCCGACAAACAGAGGAAACACGACCGGGACAAACGTGGCATCGCCGGAAATGTCCGTACCTTCGCAGACCAGATTAATATCCAGTATCATTTCCAGACTGAACAGAAAGACTATCAGCGCACCGGCAATCGCAAACGAGGAAATGTCCAGCCCGAACAGTTTCAGAAACGCTTCGCCAGCATAAAAGAAGAACACCAGCAGCACCAGAGAATAGATAAATGCGCGGCGGGCGCTGATTTTTATCCCCTTGTTCTGCAGGTTTATCACTATAGGCAGATTGCCCGGGATATCCGTAATAGCCAACAGGACAACAAACGAGCTTAGCAATTCGCGTAAATTAAATTCCGATAAAAAATGCATTTTCCATCCTTTGTATTTTCATTTGGGTTATGCCCGGACGAGAACCGGGCAGGCAGCCGGGTTCTGCGACCACCGAACGGAAGCCGGGAGAGCAGCCGGAAGGCGGGGAACCGAAAGAGCTGTCGGACAGCATGGGCTGACTGCGGGCGGCCGGGTTCACGTTGTGCGGACGACAGGACGGGCAGTCGGTGCCGTGACCGCCAGACGGGAGCCGAGTTTGGCAGCCACGGGCTCAGATTTCATCCCAGCCTTCAACAGCCGTGCTTTGGTTATACGACGACACATTGGCTTCAAAGAAGTTGCCTTTTACGTTTCCCTCGCCATTGGTATCGGCAACTTTTTCCAGCTGCTTGTACGGGTTTTGGTCAAAGCCTTCATAACGCGGTTTCAGCCCCAGATCCTTCAGACGCTTGTTGGCAATGAACTTGGTGTACTCCTCAATCGTCTTTTCGGTAATGCCGATAATGTTACGGCCGATGATGTGGTTACTCCAGGCGATTTCCTGTTCAACCGCCTTGTCAAACATTGCATACACCTCGTCCAGATTGAAGAAACCGCTGTTCTCTTTCATTATTTCCTTAATAATATTGGCGAAAATGACGCAGTGGGTCAGCTCGTCGCGGTTAATGTACTTTATCTCGTCGGCTGTTCCAATCATCAGGCTGCGGGCGGCGAGATTGTAAAAGAAGTTAAAGCCGTTATAAAAATATACGCCCTCCAGCAGGTAATTGGCAATCAGCACGCGGGCAAAGTTGATGTCGCTTTTATTGTCAACAAAGTCCTGATAGATTTCAGCGATGTATTTGTTGCGTTCCAGCAAGACCTTGTCTTCACGCCATTTGTCATATATCTCGGCGCGTTTGGCGGCGGGAATGATACTCTCTATAATATAGGCGTAACTTTGCGAATGTACAGCCTCCTGATAAGTCTGAATCGCCAGAATCAGGTTGACTTCCGCAGCGGTGATGTATTCGCTGATGTTCGGCAGATTGTTGGTCTGGATACTGTCCAGAAAAACCAGAAACGACAGGATGCCGTCATAAGCCGCTTTTTCCGAGGCGGTCAGCTCCTCATAGGCGCGCTTGTCATCAAACAACGAAACTTTTTCAGGAATCCAGAAGTTTTCCATCATCAGGCGGTAGACTTTGTTCGCCCACTGGTATTTGACGTTGTTCAGATTAAACAGGTTGGTGACGTTGCCGCCAATCATGCGGCGGTTGATGATTTCGTCATTTCCGTTAACGTTAAAAAGTTTTTTTCTCTGCATTTTTCTCTCCTATCCAGCGCAGCTGACGCATTCCGTCTTTTCCAGACTGGAACCGTCCTTTTGAATGGTGCGGGTGTAATAAAGGGTTTTGATGTCCTTTTTCCAGGCGCTCATTATCGTATTGTAAATGTCTTTGGCGCGAATGTTGCGGTTTAAGTTATACATCAGCTCAATGGAAATACCGGTATCAATCCACTTGTTAATGCGCGCCATAATGTCAACGACAGTTTCCTGACTGATGTTGCGGTTTTCCTGATAAAACCAGAACTTGTCGCGAATATACGGCGGGCAGTTCGGAATGGAGCCTTTGCCGTGGGTTTCCACAAAGAACTTGCTGTAAACCGGCAGCACCGACGCCGAGCATCCCTGTATCAGCGAAGAACTGGTATTGGGCGCAATCGCCGCTATCTGGCTGTTGCGAATGCCGTATTTCTGCAAATCGGCAAAGAGTTCGTTCCAAGCTTCGGGATATTTGGCATTTTTATTGAACCATATCTGATCGTGCCCCAAGATGATGCCCCTGCTCCAGTCCGACCCCTCATAAGCGCCGAACGTTCCCTTTTCTTTGGCCAGTTTAACGGAAGCGCGGATATTATACAGCGCAATTTTTTCAAACAACTCATCAACGTAATCCGCCGACAGAATATACGGGATATTGTTTTTGGCCAGCATATCGGCCAGCCCCATCGCACCGACGCCGATAGTGCGGTAGCGCTTGTTGTGCTCCTGACCTTCCAGCACCGGAACGCGGGTAAAGTCTATCGCATTGTCCAACAGGCGTACGGAAGTTTCGCAGACGCTCTCCAGCTCCGCATCCGACTCGATATTCGCCAGATTGATTGACACCAGATTGCAGACGTGAACCAGACCGCCCTCCGCGGTGCGGACGACCCTGCCGTTCTCCAAAACGTCTTCGCCAATATGGCTCGGGCGGACGTTACTGTGCGACTCGGTACAAAGGTTGGTGCCGACAATAACACCGTCATGCTTGTTGGGATTGTAGCGGTTCAGCGTATCCTTAAACGCGATATACGGCATACCGGTTTCTATCTGCGAACGCATAATTTTTTTCAGCAACTCTTTGGCCGGATAAAACTTAAACAGTTCCAATTTGCCAAACGAGGCTTCCAGGTACAGCTGATTGTAGGCTTTTTCAAATTCCTTTCCCCAGAGGTCTGCCAGCTCGATACCGTATTTGGTACGCACCTCGTGCGGGTCAACCATCAGCCAGTCTTCGTTGTTTTCCACCTTTTGCATAAACAAATCCGGCACAACCACCTGCGGGAAAATGTCATAGGCCTTCATGCGCTGGTCGCCGTTTTCGGTTCGCAGTTCCAGAAAATCCTCAATATCCAGATGCCACATATCCAGCGAAACGGTTACGGCGCCCTTGCGTTTGCCCTGCTGGTTGACGGCCACTGCGGTATCATTCAAAATACGAATCCACGGGATAACACCGCCGGAGGAATTCTTTATCCCCTTGATGCGGGCGCCTTTGGCACGGACGCGGGAAATGTTCACCCCTACCCCGCCGCCGAATTTGGAAATCGATGACACCTGGTCTATGACATAAAAAATCGACTCGCGCGTGTCTTCCATTGCGGTGATGAAGCAAGAACTGAGATTACCGTTCGGACGGCGCAGGTTCATCAAAAGCGGCGTACCGAGCGAGATTTTGCGGTCAGCCAGTTTTTCGTAAGTATCCTTAACTTTGGCCATACGCGCGGCTTTGTCTTCGTCCTGTTCTATCAGCAGCGCAATGGACAGGAACATATCCTGCGGCAATTCAACAATTTTATCGCCGTATTCACAGAGATAGCGTTTCAGCAGCAGATTGGCACCGGCATAGTCATAAACGAAGTCAAAATCGGGATTAATAAAGGACGCAGCTTCGGCAATTTCCTCCGTCGTATATTTTTCCGCAATTACAGTGCTGTATATTCCGTTATTGACAGCGTACTTTAGAAACGACACATAATCATACGGCGGTTCGTTCTTCGGCATATTCCGGGCAAGGGAAACCTGTTTGTACAATGCAAGCATCTTCAGCCGGCCGGCAACGTTCTTCCATTCCGGCTCTTCAACCGACGTCAGGCTTAAAACGTTCATCGTCAGAGCATTAAACAAGTCTGCTGTCGTCATACCGTCTTTTATATATTCATCCAGATTCAACAGCGGCTTTTGCGAATCCAGCGGAAAGCCCCGGCAGACATCCGTCAGCAGCTTTTGAAGTTTAAAAATTGAAAATTCCTGCACGGCGCCGCCGCGTTTTATCAGGTTAAGTGCCATATCATTCCCTCTTTTGCTTTTGTTATTATCCGCCTGCAGTATACGGAGAGGTTTTGATGCTGTAAAGAGAGGGAAAAAGTTATGCTAAAGATTTTTACGGATACACCAGTTCAAGACCGCCGATGTAAGGTTTTTCCCAAATTTCCGTCATTTCTTTCCTTGTTTTATTCAACAGATAAAACTGATTTTCCCCTTGTTCCTGCGGTATTTTCAGGTCTTTCGGAACATATATCCGGACGGCATTTGCACCGTTCAGCCCTTCGGGCAGCTTATCCATCTGCTCCCACATCAGGTAAGATTTTTTGCGGCAGCGATATTGTGCAGGAACATTGCCGCAATATATATATGTTCCGTTATTTTTGCAGGCATATTGCTGCGGCAGTTCCGCACAAGGCCAAGGCTCTTTACCGCTTAAATCTTCCGGGTAGCGAGACTGCGGATTTTTTACCGTTTCAGTAACTACTACGTTATCTCTTTTCAGGTAACGAGCTAGGCTTCGGTTTAATTCCAGCAGGTTACCGTATTCCACTTGTTGATCCAGCCCATCCTGCCCTGTCAGCAAAGGCAGAGGAATTCCCAACCCAATAGTTTTATCCGGCATAAATTCATAGGCCTGATTATCCAGCCGTTCCCCGATAGCATAGCTTTTATCCCATAAATAGTATTTACGTTCATTTCCCTCTAAAAGTCCAAGCTTTCTGGCTTTGCGGCGCAATTCATCCCCCTCGATATAATTATTCAGACAATGTCCCGTATCGGCAAACATATTATCCGACACGCCTCTGATCATCTGATTGTGAGAACCTCCTGCCAAAACTGCCTGAACTTCTGTCTGCGGCGTTATATGCAAATTCCAGACGACCGGATTGTAGGCACTCAAAATCAGTACAATTTTTTTCTGCGGACGATTAATCCAAAGGTCTATTTTTCGGGCACTTTTGCGGTTATCTATCTTAAATTCCGCCAAAAACCTTGAGCCGCGTGCTTGGACTGCATATATCTCCTGAGCTTCGGGAAAATCTGGAAGCTCGCACCCTTGCGGCAATGGTTCTTTTTGATATTCCTGCTGATATTCCCTGTTCTGCAAATATTCCAGCCGAGCTTTATAGTTTGCAAAAATACAACTGAGTGTTGTACACTCCCTTGCCGCCTGAATTGTGTTAAAATCGTGGCGGGCAAGATCATAGGCATCGTTTTCATAACCAATCTCTTTTATAGCCTGAGCTAAAAGTTCGTTTCCCTGCTGTTCCATTTGCGACAGTTCATTATTCTGACAAACAACTTGTTTAAAAATATCATCCGTGTTACGGCAGGATGTGGTACTTTTCAGCCCCAACTCGGTTGTCGTCTTATTCAAATAATAAAACTCGCTGTGCCCCGGATTTTCGGGAGCAACCAAATCTTTAGGAATATACAGTTCAATAGCAACGGCTCCGCCCAATCCCTCCGGCAGACTGTCAATCTGTTCTGTCATCAGAAAACTCATGCAGCTATAATCCATAACGCCGCGGGAACAATCGGAATAACGCAGATGAAACGGTTTTACGACACCTTTTTTCTCATGCTCAGGATTATGGCTCTGATATGGGAAAAACCATAGATCTGATTTTAGGAATTTTTCCTTCAATGTCTTGTTTAACGGCAAAAGCTTTCCTTCACCAACCAGTTGCCGGATACCGGCGCGATCCGGCAACCTATCGGTTAACTTTTCGGACGGTTTCAGCAAACCTTTCATCACTTCCGCAATTTCAGCTTTTTTACGATACAATTCACGAAGACAGCTTTGAGTTTTGCATTGCTCATGGGCTTTAATAAACGAATTCTCATATTCTGATATTTTTGCCAAATTATGACGAATATCTTGATCTTTGCAGGCAGCTATGTCTGTCAACAATTCAGTATCACGGCAATCCAACGCTTTTGCCGTTTCCACCAGAAACAGATGAATAAAAAAGATAAATATTAAAATTCGTTTCATCGCCCCCACCTTTTTACCTATTCATATTACTTAAATTTGATAGTTGCATAACATGTGTCATAAGTCAAATGATTTATATAACTTTATTCTACGCATACCATTTATTCAAAAATTTTTAACAATAGAAAAAAATGCTTGCTTTTATATTTTTTTAGTATAAAAGTACTTTTGTTCGTTTATGCGGACATTTTTTACTATAATGTTGGGGTGTCGCCAAGTGGTAAGGCATCGGCTTTTGGTGCCGACATTCGTTGGTTCGAATCCAGCCACCCCAGCCAAGCAAAATGAGAAGCCATTGATTTTCAATGGCTTTTTTCTTTAGAAAAAGCCTTCAAATGTCGGAAAATGCCCTTTTGTAACATCTGAGACAGTTGGGTGAGACAGTCATGGCCTTAAAACAAAATCATCTGGAACGCAGGAATCACACCTATTATTTCCGCTATTGGATACCCAAATCACTCCAACCTTTCTTCAAAAAAACGCACGTTAGGTATTCTTTAAACACTAATGATTACAATATAGCCATCCTGCTATTGAAGCGAGAAACTTTTAAGTTTGATACGTTAATCAATGATTTGGAACGGCTGCTGATGGAAATAAAAAACAACAAACTCATTCTTTCCGATGACGATATCGAAAATATCGTTGCCAGCCGCATTAAAGAGATTCAAAACAAGTTAGACGATTCTTATTTTCAAATTAAAAATAATCAGCTTTCGGTTCATGAGCTTGATATCACTATGCTCAGCCGCTCGGATTATGAACATTCCGATAGTTATGGTTCTTATGAAGATTTTAAGGATGAGCAAGTTGTCAGCTTCGTAAAGAAATATATCTCTTCGCTCAAACAAAACAAACGTATTCCCCCTTCGGTATTTGATTTCTTAAAACGAACCGTCAAAAAGAATGCGGTTGAACCTGAACCCAATCAAAGACCGGAATGGTTGGATAAGCTGGAAAATCATTTGGCTTTAGCCGATGATTATGCTCTGAACAGAGCCAATGCCATTCAAACCGACAACCGCAATTTCTACATTCCGGCAGTCATTGAGCGTTGCTTAAGTTATATAGAAGAAGAAAGAACCGCCAATACCGTTCGTTCGCCGCAAATTAAAACACATTGGAAGACTCTGTTTGAAAAATTCAGAGAATATAAGAAAAATGTCAAAGGAACCGGCGATAACACTTTATATCAAGATGAAACCTGTCTGGATGTGGTGTTCAGTTTGGTTAATAAGAAGTATGTTGAAAATTTAACCGCTAAAGACTGTGATACGATTTCAACCAAAATCTATTATGTGCCACGCGGTTGGAAGAAGATGAGTGCTTCCAAACACAAAAAGCTAACCGATATGCTTTTGCCCGAGATTGGTGAGAAAACCATGTCCACCACCACGGTCAAACGCTACTTACGCGTATTCAAAGAATTTTTAACCTATGCCCAGAGAAAAGGTTATGTCAGTGCGGCCTTAAACGTTCAGATAGAAATTCCGGTCAAAGATAGCCGCCAAAGCTATGACCGCTTTACTAAAGCCGAGTTATTGAAGATATTTAATCCTGAATATTATCCTTATCCGGAAGATGAAAACTTTGCCTATCGCTACTTTATTCCGCTGATGGCTTTATACAGTGGAGCTCGTCTGAACGAATTGTGCCAACTTTATTGCGATGACATCAAAAAAGAAAACAATATTTACTATATGATTTTTACAGACGAACGTCCCGACCAACATTTGAAAAATAAGGTTTCTAAAAGAATTGTACCAATTCACCCCAAAATTATTGAAATGGGCTTTTTAGATTATTTGCTTTCGGTTAAATCCAAACGCAAACAACGCGTATTTTATCAGCTTACTTACGCTCAATATAATCACTATGCCGATAAAATGTCCAAATGGTTTGGCCGATATTTGGAAAGCATAGGTATCAGCGGCAAGAGAAAAGTCTTTCACAGCTTTCGCCATACGGTAAAACCGGAACTCCGCGATGCCAATGTCGGCAGAGAATATCAAAACGCTATTTGCGGATGGGAAGGTATTGATACCGGTGAAAGAGTATATGGCAGCAATTTCCCGATTGAAATCCTTTATAACGAAATCTGCAAATTGCAATATCCGTATTTGGATGAAAACTTAAAGAAAATCAAAGCCCGCGTCCCCTCTCCCCGCCAAAGACTAAGAATGCGTCTTTATGGAGATAAAGCGTAAATGATATTTTTCTTTAGAAATTACAATCTTTAGATTTATTCATTTGCATTATTAAATTCTATTTGATAACCTGACCTCTATATAAGGAGGTCATCATGAAAAAAACAATCTTTACTCTAATGCTATTTATATCCGCTTGTTCTAATATCTCACAAGTTGGTGTTCTTGGTAATATTAACAATTCCGAACGCAATAAAGCTTGTATGGACATGACTCAATTTAAGGTCTTGCAAGTTGTTGAAGATGGTCATGCTTTGGCTTTTGAATGTAATGATGGCGATTACTGTTATAATAATACTGTAGTATTATTAACTCCGCAAAAAGGTATTGATTACTATGATGATATGATTGTTGGTCTTCCTGACGAAAAATGTGCAATTCAAGATGGTGTTTATAGATATGAAACGAAAAATAAAAGTATCAAAACAGTTCCTGTAATCAGGTACGACTATGAATATGCCCCCAAAAATGATGCGGAAAAAAACAAGCGTTTTCATGAAACGATGAATGATTTACGTGATGGTTGTAAAGCTTATATGGCTCAAGATAAGAAAACCAATAATGAAAAATCAATGAAAAAATGCGATTGTATTATAGATGGTATTGTAACTGAATATAATGAAATAAACACTAAAAAACTCACAGACGCAGAAGTTGATAAAATAATCAATAATATGCAAAGCAAAATTGAAAAAAAGTGTGGCAAGATACCAGACTATCTAAAGTAATGCTATTAGCATCATAAGGATTGAACAATGGCCTATTACGCAAAAGAAATTCCTTTCCCTGAACTAGGATTAACACTATACCCTAAAATCGAAACGATTATGACTCATACTCAATCAATTTTTGAATTTTATGATGCTAAAGCATTTTATATCGGCGTTGTAAAAGAAAACTTAAAAGAATTCTATAAAGATACTTCAAATACTCGTAAAGCTATAAATGCGTGTATTTCATTATATCATTTAGCTGATTGGTACTGGGTAAATGATAAGAACAAAAGAGAAAAACAGAAAGAAATTCCTCACAGTCTAGCATTATCTGATATTGCAAATGGTTCGAAACATTTTAATCCACAAAAGCATTATCAGTCTGGCAAAATTGAAGGCACGGATATACCGGTAACATTGACGTTGAATAGTGGTAATGAAATTATTAAGATTGAAGATATGTTAAAAGAAATTGAAAAATATTGGGATAGCAAAATATCCTAAATGTTAAAGAAGGCACATTCTTTAACATTTTCTTTGAAAAGCTTGGAATTGTTAGGGATTTTATTTGAGGCTCTAGGGTGGCAAGGTAAAAATGTTAAACTTTGTTTGTTTTGATAACTTTTCTTAACATTTTGCCCCTTTGTTTGATTTGGTATCAATTCATTCAAAAAGCTTATTCTTTCCTAACCATCCTAGTTTTAATTTTTGAAATTTTGATTTTTTCAATTTTACTCAAAAGAAAAAGCCTTACAAAAAATGTAAGGCTTTTTTACTTGGAGTTAATTTGCTATCACACTCTTGCATTTTCAACCGCGTTTGCGAGCATATGTTCGTTATAATTAAAATATCTTTGCGTGGTTGAGATGTTTTTATGATTAGCCAGCTTTTGCACCAAACAGATATTCACGCCGGAATTTACCAATTTTGATACAAACAAATGTCGGCCGAGGTGGCTGGCTCCTTTTATGCTGAATTTGCGATAAACGGAACTAAACAAACGGCTGATACTCACGCGATTGTATGGTTTGTTTTGCTTTTGCGATGTAAATAAATAGCTCTCTTGGTTCAAATTGCTTCGGTTTTGTTGCAGATACTTCAAATATTCGGCAAATTCCTTCTTAATCTGCGAGTTCAAATAGTAGGAACATTTATTTTTGCCTTTGTTCTTGTCATAATCTAGGCAAATGGCGTCTTTGACTTTCAGGGTTTCGGTATAAACATCCTTAACCTGAAGATAACAAAAATTGATAGAACGCATACCGTTCAGCGAGCATAAAAACATCATCCGGATTTGTTCGGCGTGTTTCATTCCGCTGATATAGGTCAAAATATCTTTAATTTTCTTATCATCTACAAAAACGTCATTTACCATTGATTTTACTCTTTTTAACTTATTTATACTCATTTTGAAAGGAGACATAATAATATAGAAAGGAAATCCTAGTTTTTAATGATGGCTTGATAAAACACCTTATAGCTCAAACCTTGGGTCAAAATCCCCACACCGCCTTGGCATTGCCACCCGTTTTGAAGTGCCGCATTCACATATTCAATCAGATTATCCAAGCTTTCCGAACATAAAATATCATATTTCATCTTAAATAACTCCTAGTATTCATAAGCATACATCACGGTTAAAACACGGTTCGTCTGACTAGGGTCAGCGGCATTCGGCGAAGCAAATTCAAAATTGCGGTCATAATAATCAATCTTCCAAAAAATCTTTTCACCCTTGAAGCTAAACGCTCCGAAATCTTTTTCGCCGTAGGGATTGTTTTCTTCACTGAAATCCTTAAAATGCCGAACCTTGTTTAAAATGACTTCAATATCATCAAAACTATTGGCTCTAATTCCGGGCGTTAAAACAAAAGTCCCCAGAGATGGGTTGGCTCTGAAATCATCATTGAGCTTGGCGATTGCGGCGATATTATTCATGCTCGCTTTCCTCTAACAATCTAACACAAAGATATTCGGTCATACCTTCTTGTTCGGCGGCATAATCCCAAACCGAAAGGCCGCGATTATTCTTTATGTCTGCATCAGCTCCGTTATCAATCATAAAGTCCAAAATCCGAATTCGCATTAAAGCTTGGGGATGTCGAACCACATAAATAAAAGAAGTGTTACCAAACTTATCACGAGCGTTAATATCTGCTCCAGCTTCAAGTAAAACCGCCAGAGTTTGCGGCGAACTGCGTTTAACCGCGGCAATCATAAAAGGTGTTTCACCGTTGCGATTGCGAGATTTAACATCACCGCCGGCCTGAATAAAATCCTTGATAATATCGGGCTCGTAAAACTCTTTGCATGCCAACATAAACGGCGTCCAACCGTGTTTGTTATAGGGCTCATTAACATCAAAACCTTGCTTTAAGATAGATTTGATACGCTCAAAATCCATATCATAAAGTGCTTTCATCAGTATATTTTCTTCATTAAACATCTGTTTTTCCATGAATTGTTTTTTTAAGATGGTCCCCGGGGTAGCATTCAAAAATGCTAAAGTCAAGCACTTTTTATAACATTTTTATCTGTATCTTATTGATTCTGAATGATTTTATTTTAAATTCAACGGGTTAAAGCGAAAATATTTTTTTGTTGTTTTAGATGAAATTGGTTGTAGTATATTTTTATTGTAAATAAAGAGAAAAACAAAATGTCTGTATGTAAATATTGTAATCAAGAGAAACCACTATGCAAAGCACATATTATTCCTCAAGCTTTCTATAAGCAGATTTGGGATGATCCTCTTCATCCTCATTTATTAAAAATAAAAGAAGGAACAAATAGCTTTAAAAGCTCACCTGTAGGTATATATGATCCTTCAATTCTGTGTCACCTGTGCGATACTAAAATAGGCACTTTGGATCAGTATGGAATAGATTTCTTTTCAAGAATAGATGCTATTTGTAAGAAAATAAAATTTTCAACTAATTCTTTTTATTATATAATTGAAGGAACTGATTTTGATTATATTAAATTGAAAAAATTCTTTGTTTCTATTCTTTACAGAGCATCTATATCAACTATTCCGGATTGTTCCAAAATTAGTTTAGGTATTAAGTATGAAAATGAGGCTAAAGAATTTTTACAAGGGAATACCGACAATACTAATTTTTCTATCATTATGTATAAACGTATTTCTCAAACCGAACTTCCAGCAGATAAGTTCATCATGTTTCCGACTAAAATGCGTTTTAAAAAAGATAGTCCAATAAGTGGCTTTAATGCTTACGATATGTCTTTATGCGGTTATAGAATTATAATTAAGGTAGATCAACGAGCTTATAATAAAACAATTTCCATGTTTGAAATGTCTCCTAAAGGGATACGTCTTCTACACGAAAAATTAGAGGAAACAAAAGATTTTGATTTTATGGTTAAAACAGTTAATAATAAAAAGTGAATTTATGCTTTCTTATCAGATTTGCTTTAATTCTTCAATCAGTTCAAAGATTGTCATGTCTGAGGCTTGAAGTTTGGGAACGGAAACCGGTGTCGGTTTGTGTTCATCATAAATCGGGCTACCGGTGCGGCGGACAAATATCGCCGAACGAAGCTGTTTGCCAAAGGTCGGCGTATATTTGTTAGCAAGGCCTTGTTCTTTGTTCCAATATCTTGATGTATTACTGCCCGAAAGGGGACTTCCGGTGATGCAATAAAAATATGTATCTTCTTGTTTCCATGGTGTATGTTGCCACAAAAGCAACAATTCTCCCAAAAACAAAGAGAAAGTAGGAATATATAAAGCAAAAACACCGCTGCCTTGAATATGAATGTTGTAATATTTGGGATTGGATAAGATTAAATCTTGATGTTGTTGCAATAAGCCTAAGTTATCAAACAAGGATTGCAACACTTCTTTATCAGGCGTGGCCGCCTGAACATAAAACTTAACTGTCATTATATTTCTCCTGTTTAGTCCGTTTGGTTAAAGTGGGACAAGTTGGCATAAATTCACTTTTAAGGGGATTATGTTAAATAATCCCCCAAATGTCAAGTCTTCTCAATTTTTGTAAAGCACAGCTCCGTTATCCAGCAATAGGTTGGCAATATCAAGCTCTATTCGCTCCAAGGCTAAGGTTAAGGCTGTTTCTCCTTGGATATTGAGCCAATTCACATCAACTCCTTTATCTATCAACATTTGGATGGTTTGTAATTTGGTATCATCTTCCATATTTTCGTTCAAAATAACGGACATAATAGCGTTATATCCGAATATATCGGTTCTATTGACTTCGCTTCCTTCGGCAATAAGAAAATCAAGTGGCTCTTTTTCCATACAGAAATAACAAGCCACCAAAAATAAACTGGCTCTGCGGCGATTGATTGATGAATTTAAGTTAAAATTGTTAGTCCTAATCAATTTTTTCAACTCGCTGACCGAATTGATATCAATATTACCTTCGCTCTCAAAATTATATGGTGGATTAACCGGTGTATTTTTTAATCTCTCTTCTATTTGTTTGATTTTTTCTTGGACTTCTGCCATTTCTTCAATGGTAATAAATTTAGAATAAGTTTTATCTTCTGGATTATACATTAACATTTCCACTCCTTATCTGGTTTCTTACAAGGATATTTATCGGAAATAAAACCTATTTTGCGATTTGGCAAAAAACAAACTTTGGCTAGATAAATACCTGTGTAGCTGATGGCTATGTTTCGATTATAAACACGAATTGTCTGGGGTGAGGTGTGATGTGCGAGCATGACACCTCTTTTTGTTGAGCTGCACACGGCGGACGGCTTTCTGATTTCTTTTTAATTCCCGGATGATTAAATCACCCCTCATAGGTTTGTTTTGTTTATTTGAGGGCTATTTTAAGCTAAGAAAAAAGAAAGCTATTTTAATTCCGGTTCTATTATAATAGTTCTTTTTTATATCTATTATAATACTATTATAGAGGGTAAATTTTGCTCTAAAATCCTTGTCTGATAAGGGATTGAGCAATTTAATGAGGAAATATAGCTTTCCGATGGCGGAAATAACGGTTTCCGGTGCTGGCAATATAGACTTCCCCAAGTGGAAATATAGATTTCCGTTTTTGAATTTACGGAAATAACCGTTTCCGCAAGCTTTATAAGTGGAAATAACGATTTCCGCCTCTGATTTTGTTCAATTTAAAATCTCGTATTCTCCACAAATAAATATTTTCAGGACAAAAGTTTATAAGGAGAAAACATGAGCAAAAGTAAAGCTACATTATCAATTACCGAACGTCTGTTATTGGACTTCGTCAAATACAAAACAAACAACAATCATAAATTCTTTATGGGGAATGATAAAATCGCCATGGCCTTGGGATTAACGGTAAATTCCGCCAAAGTGATGATAAACGGACTTATCCGCGAGGGATACCTTATCAAATCAATGGATACCCACGGCCGCAGAATGTTAGAACTAACCGACAAACCATACTTAACCATCGCTTGCGTTGATTTAAGTAACGTTGATAAGCGTATTATTCTGCAAGAAGCCCTAAACTTTAAACGAGACGCCGAATACTATAAAAAACAATATGAATTTGAAAAATCACGAGCTGACAGACTTCTTGCCGAACTCACGCAGTTGAAACTAAGCAGGGATCATATTTAATCATTTATTCTCAGAATTTCCCGATCTTCACGAGAATAGTAATAATTAACAATTTCTCCTGTTTGGAACAAGTATATTGCTTCTTCAATTACTCCCAACGGAACTTGAAACCATTCTCTAACGGTATGTCTTGTTCCATTATTGTCTATAACATCTATACTCAAACGAGCTGTATCAAAGAAGCGGTGCAGTAAATCTTCAAATTTCTGAGTATTGATATTATACATTTTGTAAGAAGTTACAATTTTTACTTTAGCCATTAAGTAAGTTGTTTCATTGACAGCATTTTTAATCCGTTCTTCAACGGTGGTTTCGGAATAACCTATTTTATACAGGTCTTTAATTGATTTCACCTGTGGATCTTTACTTAATGATTTCAACACATAAATGTATCCTGAAGGTTTATCTTCTTCGGTTATACCTGAAAAACCTTTTAATGCTTCTTCATAATTTTCGGTTACGATTTTTCCATCAGAATACATTGGTTTTGCTAAGGAATTGCGTAACATATCAGATTCCGTGCCATTTTCATAAATACAACGCAATCTGGCTTGTTTTCTTTGGTTTCTTTGAGAAAAATCACCAACTTTATCAATATATACCAGCATTCCTCTATAAACCAAAAAAGCACCTTCTTTAATAGATGTTTCCGAAGTAAATTTTCTTAAAAAGCGTTTTTGGTTTTTAAGATCCTCTTGGCAAGCTTTAAACAAAGGTTCAAATTTTTCAAAATCTTTGCATTTCTTAGCTCTTGCAACATAGTCATAAGCACCGACAGAACGATCTTTCTTTTCTAATCCATGTTGTAAGTTAAAAATATCTGCTTCTTTTGACGTTGATAATAAACCCAATTCATCATCATCAAAGATTTCGTCAATTGATTGAGGCTGTTTTGCTTCCTTTGTTTCATTTTCTTGTAAAAGGTTAAATTTATCATATTCTTTTAATTGATTGGTTTTGTTTGGATCTTCTCTTATTCCTTCCAATCGGTAGAACAAAGAATTTTCCAATATATCACCTGACAACTGAGGAAGCCGTTTATTTTCTTCAATAAACCGATTGATTTCGTCAAAACTATTTACTAATCGTTCATCAGCTGTAAGACGAACATTTTTAGGTTTAACATCCAACAAACCTAAATCGTCATCATCTATAATTTTTTGTAACCATTCTTCCATATTTGTATCCTACGACTGACTTCTTTTTTTATTACGAATGTATAACAATGCGTTGGCTAATTCCCTTTCATGAGGATCCATTGAGTTTTTATCCGGTTCTGTTCCTGTTACTTTTACAAACTCTTTAATCTTTGGCCACAGAGCAATTGCTTCTTCTTCCGTCATCTGCAATCTTGTTGCATCAACACATTCTTGAATCAGTCTAAAAGTTCTTTTATCTAAGGTTTTTGAAAGAACTTCAAAGGCCTTTTGGAACGGATTTATAGAATCAATCAAATCAATGCTAAGATCATCAATGTTAATAAATCTATTTGCCATGCGAATAAAGCGAACATCTCCCGTATCTTCAATAGATCCGGTTTTAATAGCAGAATCAGCAATGACATATTGTCTGACTTCTTCAACTTCTTCATCGGTCAAATCAGGATATGTTGTTTGAATAATCTTGGGTATCAAAACTTTATTAACAACAACCGGATCAACATTGCCGGGCAAAGCTTTTAAGACATTAGGATCTTGTAAAATTTTAGCTTTCAAATCATTCAAATCGGCTTCTATAATGCGTTTAACTTTTTCGGTTGAAGGCTGCTTAAAACCTCTGATCTTTATTTCACCGGGTTCATTTTCGGTATTATCATTTTCAACACGGGTCTTAAAGTTAAATTTAGGGGCTAAAACTTGTTCCATCAACAATGAACAAGTAATTGCTTTAAGCATATTATTAACGGCTTCGGTTACTTGACTGTCCGAAGCGTCCGGATGAGCAATTAAGTTTGTGAATTGGGCGTGTGTCTTATTGCTACTATCACGAGTGCATCGTCCGATAATCTGAACGATTTCTGTTAAAGATCCGCGGTATCCGATTGTTAAAGCTTGTTCGCAAAATGGCCAGTCAAACCCCTCTTTTGCCATTCCCAAAGCAATAAGAATATCCAAATCATCAACATTTTCAATGCTTCTTAAATATTCTACGACCTTTTCTCTTCCTTCTTTATCTTCAACCAAATCTGCAATTTTTAAGATTTTACCGTCGCTACGCCTTTTTACAAACAAAATGTTTGTTTCCGGATCTTGATGATCTATATCGCCAATCACTTCAATTATCCGATCAACTTCATCATACTTATCTTTGGTAGAAGCAAGTGAATTAACACTTGGAATATGAATAATGGTCTTTTTGTTTGTATCTAAAATCTCAGGAATGGCTGACAAATACTTTCCTTGATAGAAGTGGTAACCAATTCCTAAAGATTTCAAATATGTATAACCATTTAGTTGTTCATAGTAGTTATAAGTTACTCGATCAAACTTCATTTCATCTTCAGGACGCATAACAGCTACGCCATCTCCTCGGAAATAAGATCCAGTCATAGCAATGACATGAGCATTTGATTTTGTCATAACCGAATGTAATAATTCACCTAGCCTACTGTTTTCTAAATCCGCTGAAACGTGATGAAATTCATCAATTGCTAGCAAACAATTATTAAACTTGCTTTCTTCTATTGTCTCATAAGCAAAACGAAGCGTTGCATGGGTGCAGATTAAGATTTTTGCATCAGAATCCATAAATTCTTGAAAAGTAGCAATTTTACCTTTGCTGTTATCGGCACCTCTGGTGCAAAGATTATATCTATCTTCGGGTAACCAATCGGCAAAGAAACCAAATTTCTTTAATTCCGTCTTTTTAAATGAAGATCCTATAGACCTTTCCGGCACGGCTACTATAACCTTTTTAATTCCTTGATTTTGAAGTTTATCAAGAGCAATAAACATCAAAGCCCGTGATTTTCCCGATGCCGGAGGTGCTTTCAATAACAGATATTGTGAAGTGCGATAAGCATAAGCCCTTTGTTGCATTTCTCTCATACCCAACGAGTTGGTCTTAGTGCTTTCTCCTGTCTGACCGTATTTAACTTCAACCAAATTTTCCATATTATACTCCTAATTCCAACTGTTTTAATTCTTCTTCAGAAGCGTTGTTTGTCATCATTTCATACATTTTGAACAAATGAGCCAAACGTTGTTCATCATTTTCAAAAGGCTTTTTACGATAGCAAGATTCAATAACCATATCTAAACTATGATGAGCATCTAATAAATCTTTAGGCATTTTATCAGGATCATATAATTCTGCCATTGTTTTTTCTGAGTATTTTTCTCTTACACGTAAAATTTCTTGCACACGGAGTTCAATTTGTTTCTTTTGTTGCTCCGAGATTTTGGGAAAAGGAAATGTGTTATAAACAAGCGTTGATGAATATCTCAAGCGAGTTTCCATTTTTCCTCCAACGGCAACGACCCAAAGGTTATGTATGTAAGACATTAAAATCCCAAAAATAATGTTATCTGGATTATAAATCGCATATGCTAAATTTGATACAACATTACCTTTCTCTATATATCCGATAGGAATGTAACGACGTCGTTCAGAAGAAACTAAAGGAATAATTAAAAAATTATCTTCTTGATAACGTAATTCTCCAAATTTATATGGTGTTTTAGCTAAATTTCTGGTAGCTTCCTTTTTGCTTTTCAATCTAAAAACTCTTGTTTTTTCAATCCTTTCAGATATTTCTGGAATAGCACATGCCATATCTAAATTTTTTTCATTTATTAACAGACAATATCTTTTTAATCCATTTATAAAAGAATCACTACCACAAAAACCTTTAATCAATACAGTAGATTCAGGATAAGTTTTTACGAGATAATTTTTTTCTTGTTCTGTTAATAAAAGGTTTCCATCATCTTTAGGAGAACAGCCTAATACCATTTCAGGAAAAATTTTTGACAACGGCGTTTTCCTTTTTTCAATAATAACTTCTTTACTGGGCTCTAAGTAAGGATTGATATAATCAACCTTATATTTTTGACCATTTTCATATAAGTATTTAGATAAATTGTTTTTACTTGATATCCCAATTATAACACAGGTAACCCCTGCATTTTTTTTAGCGTTATTTCCCCATTTAAAGGATTTATATGCGAAATTGATTTGTAGGGATTGGTTCAACATATATTTCCATAATAAATTAACTTGGGATCCTTGACATACAGAGTTAGTTGAAACAAAAGCAATCTTAATATTCTTGCTTTCTTGTATAAAATCTTTAGATTTCACAAACCATGCCGAAATATAATCCAAATCACCATATTTGATTGGACGATTTTGAAATACAAAATCCATATCTTCCTGTTGAAATAAATCTCTTTTACTTCGTCCCACATATGGTGGGTTTCCTAAAATATAGACTTCTGCTTCTTCTTTCGGTAAATCAAGTTTTAATGGTGTATTTCTTAAATCTGCTCTATCAACTTCATGTGCTAAAGTTGCTTTTTCAATATACTTTGGGCAAACTTCTTCCCAATCCATGCGTAAAGCATTACCACAAACGATATGACCGCTTTCGCTTAACGGCAATGTCGGTTTTGGTTCGCCAATCTCTTCTCTAAACTTACAATTCATTTGATGTTCGGCCAGCCATAAAGACAATTTAGCAATTTCACAGGCAAAGTCATCAATCTCAATACCATAAAATTGCTTCAGTTCTATAACGGACAAATTCATTTGAAAATCTTTTTCACCACTGATTTCTTGAATCCGTTTAATAATATCCATTTCAAGCAATTTCATTTGCTTAAAAGCAATAATCAAAAAATTTCCGGATCCGCACGCCGGATCAAAAATCCTTATTTTTCCCAATCTTACTTGCAAAGCTTTAAGTTTGTTGATGTTATCTTTATTTTTTTCAAATTCTTCTCGTAAATTATCCATAAACAATGGATTGATTACCTTCATAATATTGGGCACAGAAGTATAATGTTGTCCTAATCCGGATCTGACTTCAGCTGTTTTAACAGCTTGAAACATTGAGCCGAAAATATCGGGATTGATTTCTTTCCAGTTATTACGATCTCCGCATTCTATCATCAATTCTCTGGTTTTTGCCGTTAATTCCGGAATATGTATTGTATCACGGAATAATTTACCATTTACATATGGAAACTTTTGAATATATTGCGGATATTGGCTTTTGTCTTGCTTATCTAATGAAGCAAACAATACGTCAAAAAACTCCTTAAGATCGCTTCCTTCTTCTTGTGTATGTTCAACTAATGACTTGGTAAATAAACTGTCTTCGGTAAAAATTCCTGTATCTTCTGCAAAGAAACAAAAGAGCAATCTTGTTAAAAAGACATTAAGATCGTGGTTATATTCATTGGCAAATGTCTTATTATTATGATAAATTTCATCATAAATTTTAGCCATTTTTTCAGCCGCTTTGACATCAGCCATACTTTCAACATGAGGTTGATATTTTTCTTTTCCCGCCCACGGCAAAAAGAAATCCGTATGTTTCCATAAGTCTTTGAATTCAATATCAAGATTATCTTTAGTCTTTGTATCTTTAGCAAATAAGCGTTTGTAATTTGTAACTATAATAAAACGAGGCTCATGAATATATGTTTGAGGATCATTAGATAAGGTATCTATACGTTTTAACAAGTCTATGTCTTTTGTCTCAAATAAGCTTACGCCTTGATTATAATATTCAAAAAATAGCTTTTTCTTAATAATGATCTGATTTTCAGCCTTTTTTAATTTGGAATTTTTAGTTTTGGTAATTGTAACTTTGGGGATACCGTAAAGCAATAAAAACTCGTAGATGAAGTTTTCATTATCACCTTGTTCTATCAGCTTTTTAACTTTTTCTTCCAATTCCATAGCTTATTTCCATTAAACATCGTTTTATCGGCTTATTGCCGATATCATAATGTATAACAGTAAATAATCAACTAAATTTCCATAATATATTTGTTAAACTTACTGTTTATAGAAAAGTTGATCCAAATAAGCACAGCAATATTTTGTTTTGGATTGAACTTCTTTATCTGTCCAAAATTCCTTTATGATTTGCTGAAGAATTTTTAAGCAATATTTCAGATCTAAATCACCTTTACTAAGCTCTCCAATACTTGCTAAAAAGGAAAGAGCTTCCCCTTTGCCATTGATCTCCGTGATGGTCTTTTCTTTTATATCTTTCATTTTTGTCTTTTCTCTATTTCTTCCAAAACTTGGAATCTTACCTGAATCCATCATTTCAATAGTCGTTTGAGGATAATTTTTGCCTTCACTTTTCTTTAAGCCTTCCAGATATTCTTTTATTTCTTCATTATTTTTTTTGCTCTTTTTTATAAAGTAGTGGATTGGCATCCATTTTCCAGTATCTAAGGCTATTGTTTTTATATATTCAAGAGGAGCTGCTATTACTGTTTGTTTTACAAAAGCTTCTATTACTCCTTTTATCGTAATAGATTTTTCAACTTCTTTTTCTACTTCAACTTCCGCAACGGTTGCAATAGGATGTAAATCTCCCATTAGTTTTAAGGCCGGAGCACCCTTTGTTTCTACAAATTCACCTTCTTTAATGAATTGAATTTTAGGAAGCAAAGTTTCGTCAATAACAAAATTCCCTGATTTTCCTTCTACTTCACCGGTTTTTAAATTTAATATCGCGGTATTTTCTATTCCATTTTTTATAATATTTTGAATATGTTTTGAAAGAGTTGTTGATATTATTGAATTTACGCGATCTTCTATAATTGCATCCAACTCCACACTTCCAATAAGCCTATTCATAGATGGATATCTGTAATATATCTGCCCAGTAGATATCTCTCCATTTTGTTTATTCATGATAATAGGACGCTTTGTTGCTCTATGAACATATAAAACACCTATTGTTTTTTCTGCTATATTAAAAGTTGTTTTCTCAACCGATAATCCACACCCGGCATAATCAAAAAGCGTTCCACTTAACCTTTCTAAATCCCATGCTTCAAAATCCGAGATTTTCTTTTTTGTTAATCCTACAACTTCCCAAACAGCATCTTTAACCCCATATAAGATATATCCTCCTTTATTATTGGCAAAAGATACCAATGGTTTGACAAGAGTTCCTGCATCGGCATTAAAATTTTCTTTGCATTCAAAAGTGTCACTTTCTTTAATATCAAGACAATTGCTTGTTCCTTCTTTTATCTTAAGCATCTGAGATAGAGCAATTTCAGATATGGGAGAGTTATCTTCTAAAACCTTTTTATCCATAAAAGCGTGAAGTTCTTCCTCAGAAGCTGCTTGTATATCATTTCCTTTCCGGTTCTTTAATACTTCACTAACTCTCCCTGGATTGATATGAAGAGAAGGATTACCTCTTTTCCCATTTATTATCCCTAGTATAACTTGGTTATTTTTGCCATCCGCATGAAGTTTCTTAATGACAGAGATTTCTTCATCAGTTAGTGATTTTTTGCCTTTTGTTGCCATATCTATCTCTCCAAATAATTGTAATTATATAAAATACAAATATTAAAGACCAGAAAGATGTGATGAAATCCACAAACTTTGCAAAAGCTTACTTCCCTTCCATTTCCTTAGCTAGTTCAGAAACTAGTTTCCAGTTCTGGCTTTTGTAGGCTTCTAACAAGGGGAGATAATAGCGAGAATTTTTTCCTTCTCCTATATATGGTATTCTTCTGACGCCACCGGCTTTATCTTCTTTTCGCGTAGCCAGCAAGGTTGTATAAGATATGCCTAAAAATGCTGCGGCTTGTTTAATATTCAACCAATTTGAACGAGCTGCAATATCAAATGCTTCTTGTTTTTTAGCACTATCAAGGTCATTTAAATAAAACTCTGATAATTCTGCGGCGTAATCACTAAACCCACTACTCTCTAATGCCTTTACAAAGGAGCGAATAGAATTACTCATAGTTTTAACAACATTTGCAGAAAATACAATCTGCTTGAAATTAACATGTTTTGTAAATGTAATATTCTTAACTCTGAGTTCATTCAAAAATATAACATTAACAATCTGACCATAATGAAAGTTTACATCAGAAAAGGATACTTTACCCCCAAAAATTGTATTGCTAAATATAATTTTCAATTTAGATATATTAGATAATAAAAAATTTGCCTGTTCTGAAAAAGTACAATTTCTTAAAATAAGAGCTGAATAACACCCTTTTTGTATTTTATCAATCTCAAAATTACCATTGAATATACAGTTTTCAAACTTTAACAAACTTATTACTGTTTGAAAATTTCTATTTAATCCCGTTTCCCAATAACTAACCCGACAATTAAAAATGCAATTTTTGAACATAAATGATTTATCTCTTAAAAATAAACGTTCAGCTCCGCTGAAAGCACAATTCTCAAAAATTACTGTTCTGATATCTACATAATCAATAAATCTGAAAAGATTATCATTTTCTTCACTTGAAGAAATATTCATATTTTTCAAATGCAAGCACAAATTATTAAATCCTAATGATTTTAATTCTATATCAGAAAAAGGAGGTTCAAAAACAGACCGAACCTCTTGCTCTGCAAAACAATACTCTTCCTCAAAGTTTTCCAAAAACTTTTTTAATTTAGCTTCATCCTTTACTATAAAATTACGATCATATCCTCTTTGGGCGTATAACTTTACTTTCTCGGACGGCAAATCAGGTTGTTTTAAATTGTAATTGAATATTGTCGCTAAAATGCACAAGAATGACTTAAGTGCATCTGCATAGTAAGGGTAATATTGGTCTAAATATTCATTTTTTACCTTTATTGGAGCTTCTTTTTTAGAAGGAAGGCTAAAAAGAAAATTTTTTACTGATTGAAAAACTTTATAATTATTTCCTGTTTCTTTTATATACTCATCATATTGAGCCATTAAATCCTTGATGGAACTACCGGCATTTTCAATATCCGGTTCTCTTAATCTTAAAAAAACATCTGACAATCTCATCATATACAGTAGGCAAAATTCTTTAAGCTGTTCCATACTATCACAGTATATATATTCTCCTTGTTGTATGGGAGCTGCGAGGCTTTTGGCATATTCTCTCGTTAAAACACCATCAAGACAACTCTTAGGAAAATCAAAACTAAAATTTTCAATATTTTGTTGGTTTAATGAAGGGATTTCTTCATCAACTTTGGCCTCACTTATGTAAGTATCTTTTTCAAATTGATAATCTTTAATATTATTCCAATTCATCATTTTTACCCCTAAAAACCAATTAAAACGATTATTATCATATATCTATTTAATTTTATTTAACACTCAAAAATTGCGATTCCTTTACATCTAAAACAAAATATTTCCATCTTCTTAAAAATCTTGCAAAACTTTTTACCTTAAGAAATCTATCAATATCTATTGATATCTATTTAAAACCTACAAAGCATAAAATCATTGAAAAACAATGTGTTGACTTGCATTTTAATTTGAGCCAATACTGTTCTTGTCAGGTAGCAATACCCATGGTTAACAAAATTACGAAAGGAAAAACGATGACTGTTGTAGCATATATCATAGCTTCTTTGGTAAAAGCTTACCGTCTTAAAAAAGAAGCCAAACGCATGGAAAACATTGTCAGAGCCGCAGGCTTTGCATACTAACTTCGGTTTATAAAACCTAAACCTTATTTAACCCCTGAAATTTAACCGTTTTAACTCAAATGACCGACAGGAAAGACTGTTTGTCAAACAGAATTATTATGCTCTTTTTTAACTAATATTCATTTTTGAAAGGAAATTAAAATGCAAAACTTTTTGAACAAATATAATGCCGTAAAACTTGAAAACACTCAAGATGAAGGAAAATTAACCCTTGATAGTAGCAAAAAACGTATCTTAAAAATGCTTGATGAAAATATGAAACATATCAAAAACAACTCTTGGAACATTAAAAACCGTATGAACAAGTTGATTGTTGATACCGAAACCAATTCAATCTTTACTTTGCGTTTGGGTGGCAAGAAAATCATCAAATATTCCCTGTATCTCTTAAACGACCGTGAAAAGCTCAATTTCTTGTCTGATTTTTACGATAGCATTGTCAACAATGAGTTTGATACCGAGATCTTGAATTTCATATCCCAAGAACTTGAAAACTCTCAAAAACGCAGAAAAGCTTCTTTGGAACGTCGTAAACTCAAAAAGCAACAAGAGAAGGAAGAAGCAACCAAACGCACGATTGCCGCCGCCAGTTCCTTGATTGAAGAAACGATGTCGCAATCTCTGCCGCGTTACGCTCAGTTGTAGTTTCATACAACAATATTAAAAAAGGAGGCTTTTGCCTCCTTTATCTTTATAAAATAGATACTAAAATCTATAACGATTTTAGTACCCGCCAATCAATTTTCCAAATAAACCCTAGAACAAATAATAAAGGATAGATCATTGCATATACATAATCATAAAGTGTATTATAAACACTATATTTCAATAAAATGACACAAGCTAAACCACCTACAACAAATGGTAATACTATATTTAATTTTCTTACATTTATTATATAGGATAAGCGATACATGCTTATAATATGGTTTATTTCAATAAATTTATTATATTCATCAGTTATACTGTTTAAATCGTGCAAATATACCAGTAAATTGCGATACCAGACAATCGATAAAGTATATACTAGCATCACTATATAATATAAGTAATTGAAATTTTCTGATGGCTTAACATCATTAGAATAAAGCAATATCGCTATGCCAACTATTGAAGAACATAACGCACTATAATATTTATGAACGCTAGATATTAAACCATATATGTCTTTGATTTGCTCATTTAATATATTAAATTGCTCTAAAATACTTATTTTCATAACATTACTATCCTCTTTACAAAACATAATTTTTTCTTCAAGCAATACACGTCCAACTATTCCATCATGATTTTCTGAACTTCGGCTTTTTGTTCTTGGGCGAACAAGGCATAGCCGGACGGGGTAAATGCTATTGGCCTTAGTTTTCCTTCTTTCATCCAATAACGAATGGTTGAAGTTGGAACATCGCACAACTTGGCAAATTTAGATATGGTAAGCAATGATTTATTAGGTTCTTGCTTATGAACATCCAACAAATCAATCATCATTTTAAGCGAACGATTCAATGCCGAAAGCATAAATTTATAATAAGGCTCACTATTCTCCCTTGTTTGATATGTTTCCAAAGCACTCAAATATCTCTTTCTATCAATAGGACGAATGATTATCGGAGCGTATCCGCTTTCAAGCAACATACTGTTAAGCAACAACCTTGCCGTACGACCGTTACCATCAATAAATGGATGGATTGTTACCAAACGATAATGAGCTTCAATCGCTTTGAGCAGCATATCATCTTCTTTTTGCAACAACCAAGCAGAAAACTCTTTCATCAAATCAGGAACTTTAAGCGGGTTTGGAAGAATTGTTTGTGAACCGGATATTCTCACTCGGACACTCCGATAAAAACCGGCATTAGCATCATCAATGCCCGATAAAATAATTTTGTGTATCTGCAAGATATAGTTTTCATCAATTTTAACCGCCTTGGCCGCAGATGTTTGAATAAATTCAAAGGCTTTTGCATGGTTAATTGCTTCCAGATAATCATTGATAGGCTTTGCTCCGGAGGTAATTCTTTCTTCAATGGCCATCTCTGTTTCTTTTCGGGTTAAGGTATTACCCTCAATCGCATTGGAAGTATAAGCAAGCTCTGTTTTCAGCCATTTATCAAGAACCTTTTGATTATCCTTATTTTTCAATAGCTTTTGCAAAATAGCTTTATTTTCTTCTATTTTTGATCTTATTTCCTGCATGACGGCCTCATACTTCATAGTTTTTATATTTATAAACTATAAACCTCAAAGTCCCAAATGTCAACCAATACTTCATAGTTGCATAAAAATAAAAGTATGAAGTTTATTGATAATGAAAAATCTATATTTCTGTTACCATTTTCCCGAGCAATACAAAATCCTTCTTGACTATAGAAACCAGTGAGATATGGTGGTTATAAATTTATTAAAAGGGTGAGACAGTTGGGTGTGTTTCAGAGTTCGGCAAAAACCACACATCCAGAAGAAAAAATCATGCTTTTTCATGAGGTTGGCTTTTGTGTGACTACGGCTTCCAGCCACCCCAGCCAGACTTGACAAGAGCCTATTTTAGTCAGTGCTAAAATAGGCTTTCTTATTGAAATATCTACATTTTTACCGTCCAATAAAATTTCCGAACAAAGTAATTTTAAAACCTGCTGTTTTTTGTCGTTGTTCAGAAAATTCCATATCTGGTCTGACATCAAAAGCAAGCCAGCCAAGTATTTGAGCGTTATTAGACCTTGCTTAGTCAGATGACTATAGTCGGTTAACCGCTCTTCCAGTTTTTTCTTATCCTGTCTGTACTCGGTTAGTTTTTTGGTATATAAATCCTGTGTAATACTGCCTTCCGTAAACAAGACTATCAACCGGCTTTCCTTTTCGGCAAAACCGGCAATCTGCCTGTCCAATGCTTTCTTGGCTTCTATTTCCATTTTATGGTCTTTGTAAATTTCTTCATCCAAACAGGCAACCAATTTCTCGACAACGGTTTTAGGCATGTTTTTAATGCCTCTCTCACTTTTTCAACCCCATTTTCCTCTCTCGTCCGATAGCCGCCGCATTGCGGATAATATTGCCCGCCGCTATACATTTCCCCGATATAAAAACGGTTGCTTAATATTCCGCGGATAGTTTGTTTATGAAGCTTCTTACTGGTTTTCATCTTAAGCCTCAAATCAGCGGCTTTCCGCGTTATCTGCTCAAGATTATAGGTGCCAATCGAAAATTCCTTAAACAACCGCGTAATGATGAAATGGTTACCCGGGCAATATTTATATTTTATTAACTATAATTCTGTAAATTCCGCTTATAAGCGGAGAACAGCCTGATGCTATGCGTTGCGGCAGTTTTTGAATATTGTTTAAGGAGAAATTTATGAAAAGAATCGGCATTATAGGAACGGGAATTTGGGGAACGGCGCTGGCTTTAACTGCTGCACGCGCCGGAAACGACGTTTTGTGCTGGGCACGCGAACAGGAAGTTGTCGACTCCGTCAACCAGAAGCACGTCAATAAAATGTTCCTGCCGGATATTCCCCTGCCTGATGCCATCAGAGCCTCTGCCGATATCGCCGATGTTTTCGCATTTGCCAAGGTTATTCTGCTGACAACTTCGGCACAATGGACACGTTTGATGCTGAAACAGATGAAATCCTATGTCAAAGAAGACACGGTTATCGTTTTATGCGCCAAAGGGATTGAAGTGGAAACGGGAAAGATGCTCTCGGAAGTATTGCAGGAAGAAATTCCTTATGCTACGGTTGCCATTTTGTCCGGTCCGGGGTTTGCAGTCGATGTTGCCAAACAGAAGCTGGCCTCCGTTACGATTGCCTGTGCTAAAGAGGGAATTGCCTCCGAACTTGCCAACATGCTCGGAACGCCTTATTTCCGCCCATATCTGACCGCTGACATGATTTCGCCGCAAATCGGCGGGAGCGTCAAAAACGTCATTGCCATCGCTTCGGGCGTTGTTGAAGGGGCTAAACTCGGCGACGGGGCGCGAGCGGCGCTGATTACACGCGGCTTTAACGAAATGGTACGGCTGTCCAAGGCTTTGGGCGGAACCTTGCGCACGATGATGGGGATGAGCGGCATGGGTGACCTCGTTTTGACGGCAAACTGTGCAACCTCCCGCAATTTCAGTTTCGGATATGAGGTCGGCGCCTGCGGCCACGCAGAGAAACTGCTGGAGGAAAATACGCGTACGGTAGAAGGAATTTATACGGCCAAAGCCGTTGTCAAACGTGCACATGAGCTGGGCATAGAAATGCCGATATGCGAAACGGTCAACAAAGTTCTGTTCAGCGGTTTATCTATAAATGAGGCTATGGACGAGCTGATGTCCCGTCCTTACAAAGAGGAAGGATTTTAATCTTTATGATTTTATGACTTTGCGGACTATACTTCTCATTTAGGGGGAACTGCTTATACCGAGCCTGTTGCTTTTCAGAAATTAAACTGAATGCCGATATTGATTTCCCACGGAAAACGGACGCTGCTGCCAAGCTGGGTTGACGCTTCAAAATAGGCGGAATTTGTCTCGTTCCACGCGGCGGCTATTCCCGCCCCCAATTCATAACGCAGCGAGGACGTATCTTCGGCAAAGATTTCGTCTGCCACGGTAACCGGACTTTTGCCGTCCCAATCGTGCATCAGGCTAAAGCGTCCGTAAGCATCAAAAACGGTTCCATCAGCCAAAACAAACTCTTTTCCTCCCGATACCCCGATACTGCCTCCCAAATAATCCGCAGCCGACGCACTGACCCGCGTATTAAAATTTGTCCGGTAATCTATTCCGTCTACGCGCATATAGTTCAGTCCCATATATGGTTCGACAAACCAGCTTTCGGCAATATCCCATCTCTTTCCGACAAAAGCCGAAACCTGCCATGCGTTTGCATCATACTTGCCGTTGACATCGGAACCCGAAGGCGTATAGCTTTTTATCTTCTGCGTGTGCCAGAAATACGTTCCGACAACATCTACAAACCAGTTATCTGCCGTACTCAGGGTTGAATATACTCCGAGGCTCTGCGTTTCGCCGTCGCCATGCCCGCCGCGGTCGTATTTCTGTCTTGAATCGCTTGTTCCGCCATACAGCCCCAACTGCAGGCCCTTTCCGCCATTATGCCAGATTTCACGGTCATAACCGATTTCCGCTCCATAAATTTTCATATTGCTTTTCGTCTGGTCTTTGTAGCGGAATTTAATTTCGCGGCCAATCCCCTTAATCCATAGTCCGTCATCTTTTCCGGTTCGTTTATGTTTCATGCGAAAACGGTTGTACAACGGATTAAGGTGCGTATAAAATAACGAGGCCAGCGAACTGTACGTATTTTTGGCAATCAGCGAACTGTCTGTATGTTCCTGCGTCCGATGCAGTACCCAGTCATCGCCGTCATGCTGCAGATTATATCTGAAAGCACCAACATCAACGGCGTTGCCAACCAAGTAAAAGTTATCCGCTGCCGACGACGTTTCGTCTATGAGCTTAAATTCTGCAGGCAGATTTCCGTCAGCACTGTAATCGTGCACAATCAGCCCGAAATTTCCGTTGTCGCCCCCGATATCCAAGTGATCGGCTTCATTTTGCGCCAAATTGCTGCTGATACTGAAAATGCCGCTGCCGTCGAGCTTATCTATCTGCAGCTGCGAAAAGCCCGGTTCCTTTATTATGGTTACCAAGGCATTTTTCAACTCTAAATCTGAAATATTGTTTGTTCCGGCGACATTTAGAATGCCATCGGTTATTTTTGTAATTCCGGACATAATTCCGCCCGAATGCAATACGATTAATCCGCCGTCGGCCTCCGTATTCCGCGAAATTCCGCCTGAGAATACAGTCTGTATGCCGCCATGGATTTTAGTATCCGAAGCAAGTCCGCCGGTTTCAATATTCTGCAGCCCGGCAAACAATTCCGTTCCATCGGCAGTGCCACGGACAATCTGAGTCCCGCCGATAATTCTGCTTTCCGCCGCCTGCCCGCCGTCGGCAACCTGTTGTACGCCGAAAAGGTTTACGGTACTTCCCGAGGCAATCCCCCCGTTTTCGACAATCTGGCTGCCTCCGATATAAATCCGGGCATTTTCGCTTTTCCCTTCCACATACTCTGTGCCCAGGCTGATGACGCTTGAAACGGCTTCTCCTCCTGATTTGATATAAGAGTTTCCGCCGTTTATGGACATTCCTGACGTTTTGCCGCCGTTTTGTATTTCTGCCTGACCTCCTTTTTTGATAACAGCACCGTTAATATCTCCGGCGACAGTAAGGCGGCCGCCATTTTCGATTACGGAGTTTTCTGCAGTTCCGCCGGCGTCAACCTGTTGTATCCCGGTACCTGATATAACTGCATTATGTACATATCCCTGCTCTTTTACAATCTGGATGCCGCCGGAAACAGCGCTTTCGCGGTCTGTACCAAAAACATTCTGAGTGCCGGAAACTATTTTGGCCTGCAGAGATGTTCCTCCGGATTCAACATTCATTGTCCCGCCGTTTAGCGTCGTATTGGCAGCAGTTCCTTCCCAACCGACAGTCTGTACACCGCCGGCATCTACTCTGGTATTCTCCGACGTTCCGTAAAATCCGACCTGCTGAATACCGTTTTCCGACACAACGGCATTTTCGGCACTGCCGCCGCCTTCTATAATCTGCTCCCCGCCGCTGACCCTGCCGTTGACGTCCCTCCCGTAAACATACTGAGTGCCGGATAAAACGGTCGTGTTTTGAGCAATGCCTTCTTCATCAACAGTCATTGTTCCTCCCGAAACCGTCGTCTTCTCTGCGGCTCCGCCGTCTTTAACCGTCATTTCACCGCCGTTTTGTACGGTTGTCGCCACGGCTTTGCCGGCAACTTCCTGCGTTCCCCGGCCGAAAACCGTTGTATCCTGCACCGTTCCACCGGCATTAACCTGCTGCCGGCCACCGCTGACCTGAGCACCGAAAGCGGCGCCGCCATCCCTTATTTCCTGAATTCCGCCGGAAACTTTCGCATTATTGTCCGTTCCTGATATATATTCGTGTCCTGAAGCGATAACCGTCCCCTCCGCCGTGCCTCCCGATGAAACAAAAAAGCTGCCGCCGTCTACAGACGTATCTTCAGCATAACCGCCGGCATTGACGTCTATGGTTCCATACGAACCGACACTGGAAGAATATGCCCGGCCGTCGACATTCTGCACGGCATATTGCTGCACAACAGTACCGTATGATATGCCGTTCTGCAATACATCCTGCTGCCCATACGGATAAATATTGCTGTTACGGGTTACGCCTCCGGACATAACCTGCTGCTTTCCCGAAACGGTAAAATTATCAGCCTCGCCATAAACACGCTGGGTTACAACCGAATGAACGTCGCCACCGCTGACAACTTCTCCGGCAGGAATATCGACGGTTATCGCCCGGGAACCTTCCGGATGCAACAACAGGCACGGCAAAAGCAGCAAAAACTTTCGCAAATGTTTGTTCATAACGGTTATCTCCCCAATTTTACGACAAAGCAGCCGCATTTTTCAGATGACGGCATTTTCCGTAATCGCACTTTAAGCTCACATATAATCGTAAATCCCCGGAATAAAAGCCCGATAGCCTTATTTTCCGCATAAATACAAAAAAAACAGTCTGACAGATACAAAAAAACAGCCCGTTCCGTAAGGAGCGGACTGTCTTTGTTTCATCATCGGACGATGATTTGCGGTACAAATCAGACAATGATATGCGGCACAAAATGGCTCATGTCATCGGTAATTCTGGACGTGTTTTCCCGAATTCCCATTCCGGCCGCCTCACCGCCGATAACCCAGCTTCCCAGCACTGGATATCTGCCATCAAAACAGGGGATATCAACAAGCTGCTGATATATGTATCCTTCTTTGCCGTACCCACCGGAAGAGCTTTCCAGTATCGTACCGTTTTTTACCAGCTCAACATTGGCGCCTTCGCGGGAGAATACCGGCTTTTTACAATAAGCTCCCAATTTTCCGGGTTCGACATAAGCCGGCAGGATATAGGGAGACCGGGGGAACATTTCGTAAAGCACCGGAAGCATGGCCTTGTCAGACATCAAAGCTTTCCACAGCGGTTCTATCCAGCACATCTCCGTCATACAACCGGTCAAATCCTCTGCAAACATAAACTCCCACGGATAAAGCTTGAACATACAGTCTATCGGCATACCGTCGGGCGCAAACAATGAGCCGTTTTCATGCCTTATGCTGCGAATATCCAGTTCGTAAGGAACAAGCCCCGCCTCAAAGGCCGTTGAAATGATATAGCCCAGAGTGGCATTGTCTTCCAGACAATCGGAAATTGATGCAAAGTAATACCGGCCGCATTGATATCGTTCGTGGATATATTTCCAGGATTCCACCATTTTTTCATGAATGGAATTGAACTGGTCGTGCGACGGAAAAACATCCTCTTTCCATAACCACTGGATGACGGCGGCCTCTACCAGAGAAGTCGGCGTATCGGCGTTAAATTCCAGCAATTTCGGCACGCCGTTGACAAATGCAAAGTCAAAGCGCCCGTACAGGGAATAATCATCCTCTTCCCAGCTGCGGACTATCGCCTCGCGAACCGCGACGGGAATGCAAAGCGCATCAAGCCGGCGGTTGTCATACAGACAGGCTTCCACAGCCTTGCAATACATTTCGTAACATTCAGCCGTCGCTTTTTCAAGCGCTTCAATTTCAGCTGACGTAAAACAATAGCAGGCATCTTCCATCCAATAGGACTCGTGAAACCCGAACCCCTGCTTTTCCACAATTTCCCGGTAATTCTCACGAGGCGTACAACTAATTCTTTCCATATCCGACAAAATTAATCATGCGCCAATAGGTTTACTGCTGAAACTGCTGCCAAAGCCCTTTCCCGATGTTGACTTACTGCCCGAAGCCGGAGCCTTGGAACCGACAGAATTCGGTTTTGCAGAGCCATAGGATACGTTGCGGACTCCCGCGGGAGGATCAACTTTTACCCCTCCGGAATTTGTCCAGGAACCGTTCCCGGGATAATAAAAATACGAGGGAGAACCTCCGCCGGAAGGCGTCAGCGCCCAGCGCATCAGCATTGCATTCCATATCCATGAATTTCCCTGACTGTCCCGATATTCCTGTTTGTCTTTCGGATTTTCAGGAAGTTTGTCTTTGGCGACACATGATACAAACAATAAAAAACCAGCTGCAAAAAAATAATTAAACTTTTTCATACGACATAACTTTTAGTTAGACAAAATAATCAAAAAACTTCCGTTTTTATACGGTGTTTTACCGAAAATGTCAAGCTGTTTATTGTTTGACAGGACAGTCCGCCGCTCCCGCCGTAAAGGAAATAACCGGTTTACCGGCAAAGGGGCTACTGACGAACAATAGGAAGAAACGGTTTCCCTGCCGCCGGTTTGGCCGGATTGCGGCGAGGATGTCCGGCTTCTATGAGAAAGCCCCGGCTAAACGACAGCCGGGGTTTCATTCAAGCTATTTACTGAGGACAGCTTGGAATTACGCCTTTTTTATGCATAAGACATAATACATTCCGTCGCGGATTTCCACACCATGGGTGTCGTGGCCAAAGCCGGGGAAATCCCTGTCAAAGGCCTGAAGCGCCTTCAAATAACCAAGTATCGGTCCGTCGGCTGCGCCGGCATTTTCACCCGGCATCAAAAGCGGAATTCCAGGCGGATACGGCACGACGCCGGTTGCAACTGTCCGCGTTGCCATATCGTCAATGCTTACGGCTTCAACATTGTTATGAACAAGATTTTCATAAGCTTCCACCGGCGTCATATCAGGATGCGGCAAAACAGAGAATCCGGCAGACAGCGCTTTAGTCGTTCCGAGCTTTTTCATCGCCGCAAACATCTTACCGCAGAGGTCTTTCAGCCCCATACCCCGATATGCGCGCCCCATTTCCTTAACCAGTTTCGGCAGGACGCGCTCCAACGGCTCGTTATTGTCATAATCACGCTTAAACTCAAACAGCGTATTCAGCAAAGTTCCCCATTTGCCGTTGGTTACGCCAAGAGAAAACAGAAAAAGAATTGTAAAATCGGTCGTTTTTTCCACCACAATCCCTTTATTGTCCAGATATGCGCTGACGACAGCGGCGGGAATACCCCACTCCCCTAATTCCGCATCCGATTTGACACCCGGCGTTACAATCGATACCTTTATCGGGTCAAGCATACAATAACCGGGCTCTACATTGCCAAAACCATGCCATTCTTCATCGGGATTAAGCAGCCAGCAGCCGGGATCCGACGCCAACTGTTCCTCGGAAGCCTCATACAGAGGAACCTTTTTCCCGCTCTCGCCGTCCTTGACGAAGTCCGGCTGCCAGACGTTGAAGAACCAGTCTTTTTTACCGGAAAACTCGGCATACAGGCGCGCCATCGTTTTGCGGAACGAAACGGCTTCGCGGATGGACGCGTCGGTCAGGGCCTTGCCGCCCGGGCCGTCCATCATGGCAGCACTGATGTCATTGGAGGCAATAATCGGATAAAACGGCGAGGTTGACGCATGCATCATAAACGCTTCGTTAAAGCGTTGGTGGTCAATCGGGTTGCGCCCGTCACGAACGTGTATCATCGATGCCTGGGAAAAAGCTGCGAGCAGCTTATGCGTCGACTGCGTGGCAAACATAGTAGGCCCTTTGCGGTCGTCGTCTTTCGGATCGCAACACATCGCAAAACGCCCCTTGTACATCGGATTAAAACGCGCATATCCGTACCAGGCTTCGTCAAAATGCAGCCGGTCGACACTTTTTCCCAACAGCTCCTTGACCCGGTTGACATTATAACACAAGCCGTCATACGTTGAGTTGGTGATAATCGCATGCACCGGCTTGGTATCAATCCCGTCTTTAACGAGCGGATTTTCAGCAATGCTCTCTTTTACGGCTTCAGGTTCCAGGCGGTCAGGCGTAATCGGCCCGATAATGCCGTACCGGTTGCGGGTCGGCACCATATACACCGGTATCGCGCCAGACATGGTGATAGCGTGTTCGACCGACTTATGACAATTACGGTCGCAGAGCGCAATCTGATTGCGGGTAACGCTGGCCATCAGGATAACCCTGTTGGATGTGGACGAACCGTTGGTTACATGATATGTCCGGTCAGCACCAAATACTCTTGCGGCATATTTTTCGCTCTCCCCTATCGGTCCGGAATGGTCTAAGAGCGAGCCCAGTTCACCAACGGATATGGACAAATCGGAACGGAATACCGGTTCCCGAAAAAAGTTGAAAAAAGCCCGGCCGGCCGGAGAACGGAGAAAACCGGTTCCTCCGGTATGCCCCGGCGTATGCCACGAATATTCGTGCACTTTGGAAAACTTTGCCAGCGCCTTAAACATCGGCGGCAGAATAAACTGCCGGTAACGTTCCACCGCTGCCAATACCCGCCCGGCTATAAAATCCGATGTATCTTCCAGTATCCAAATAAAGTCGCTGACATTCTCGAGAATTTCCGTGGACACTTTTGAGGCGGCAGTACGGCCGGCAAGCAGAAATACCGGCACATCACGGTTATGTTCGCGCAAAACGTGCAGTAAATCGACGATTTTCAGATAATCTTTGTCATCCTGATTGTTCAGTTTGAGCAAAATACATTGAACCGTCGGGTCTGATACCAATACTGCCTTGGCATCTTCTTCGCTTTCAGACACGATAACGCTTACATCTTGTGCCTCCAGCCCGCATTTCAGCCCGCGTACGGCTCTGGCTGCTGCCGTATTGTCGTTGATACCGTTATACACAAGCAGTATTTTTATGCCCAGAGGGCTATTTTCCTGATTTTTCATACATTCTTTCATCTACACTGTCTCCTTTTGATTGTGATTTGAGAAGAAACCGATCCAACCTATACATCTGGGTTGTGGATCTGGAAAGAGACCGGCTCTACCTATGCACCTGGGTTGTGGACCTAGAAAGAAACCGCCCCAACCTGTGCGTCAGGCCATTTGGCATTTCAATCCGCCGGTGCCTGCACCGATACTGACGGAGAATCCGGTTCGTTAATGTATTCGTTGAGTTTTTGAGAACTGTAGTCGCCAACCGAAACCCAGAACATGGCAATAAGTGCCAGAATGGTTATGGCCAGCGTCATATAGCGAACCCAACGCGGCACGCAGCAGCCGCCCGGCTTCAAATGTTTCTCCTTAATCTCAATTTTCCGGTTAACCGACAATTCGTAAAAAATAATCGTCGAGATGACAAATATCAGCGCCCACCGCGTCTGCTCACTGTTGGAACCTATCATGGCAGCAAGGCTGTAAACGGCAGCAATCAGTCCGACGATTGTATAAAACAGCCCTTCCCTGTCGCTCATCTTTTCACGACCGAGAATTTTTATCGCCACGGAAGAATAAATATACGGAAGCAATGTCATAATAACCGCAATTGAAGCAATCTTACCGAACTGTTCGGATGCCGTCGGCGACATGGTTGCCAAAACCTGCAGCGTCATTATTGCCGCAACAATCGCCAAGCCGGCCGAAGGAACGCCGCGGCGGTTGACCCGCGCAAAAATATTGGCGAACAATCCGTCTTTGGCAGCGGCCTGCGCCGTTTGTCCGACCAATAACGTCCAACCTGCCAAAGATCCCAGGCACCCGATGGCCGCGCACACTGCGACGACTTTTCCTGCCACCGGCCCCAGCGCGATGCTCACGGCCTGTGAAAACGGCGCTGACGATACTATCAGTTCCTTATTGGGAATAATCCCCATAATTGCCGAAGAACTCAGAACATAACACACGGCGGCAAGCAGAACCCCTACAACCGTCGCTATCGGAACATTGCGGGTTGGATTTTTGACGACAGCGGTGGATACCGAAGCGCTTTCTACACCGATAAATGCCCAGAGCGTGAAATTCAACGTCATACCGATAGCGGAAAGGCTGCTCTCGCCGGATACATTCCATCCCTGCATATATGTTTCCGGATTAAACCAAAACCACCCCAGCAAGGCAACGCCGATTATCGGAAATAAAGCGATGGTCGTCGTAACACCCTGCATCCTGCCGACAATTTTCGGCCCGAGGATATTGGCATAAGTAAAAAACCAAATAACCGCAATCTGTGCCAGAGCCATCACCAGCGGATCCCGCAATGCCGGAAAAAACGGCGTCAAATATCCCAGCCCGGCAACTGCCAGCCCTACATTGCCGATAACATTGGCCAGCCAATAAACAAGGTTTGTCTGGTACCCCATATAGTCGCCAAACGCCTTACGGGCATAAGCATACGGCCCTCCGGCTGCCGTACTGATCTCTGTCAATTTGGCAAAAACCAGCCCAAGGGCTATCGCCCCGACAACGGTAACCATCCACCCGATGATAGCAATGCTGCCAATTCCCGCAAGGTTTGCCGGAAGCATAAAGACACCCGACCCCATCATATTGCCGGCAACCATCAATATGGCCGGAACCAGGCCTATTTTATTATTTTCACTGACCATCTGCTTCTCCCCCTTTTGATTTTTACGGCTTTATCTAATACGGCTTTTAAATAATTGTTTCCTTAAAAGTTGCAATTGCCTGAAATGTCTTTTTTTTCTGGCTAAAAGTTTTACCCCGACATTTTTTCCAAGCTTTAAGATATTTTTCCTGTTTTCTCGCCACAAGTATTATTTGAAAAAGCCGGTTACGACGCTTATTTTTTCCATGCAACAATTATTTAGGAGATAATCTGATGAAACCTACGCGGAAATATATTTCCTCTTTTGCATTGGCTGCCTCCGTCTGTCTAGCGGGAACAGAACTCAATGCGAAAACAGCGGACGATTCAGCCGCTTTGCTTTCGGCTCATCAAAATACTACCACCATTAATCATACGTTTATACAGCAAGGAGAATTTAAAATGTCAGAAAATACAACCAACGATACCGACAGCCTCTGGGAAAAGACCAAAGAGGCCAGCGCCAACGCCTGGGAAGCGACCAAAGAAACGACCAGCAAAGCTTGGGAAGCTACAAAAGAAGGAACAGCAAAGGCCTGGGACAAGACCAAGGAAGTCAGCGGCAACGCTTGGGATGCCACTAAAGAAGGAACGGCCAAAGCCGGCGATGCCATAGCGGAGAAGTCCGGCGATGCCTGGGATGCCACAAAGGAAGGCTCTGAAAAAGCCTGGGACAAGACTAAAGAAGTCAGCGGCAACGCTTGGGATGCCACTAAAGAAGGAACGGCCAAAGCCGGCGATGCCATAGCGGAGAAGTCCGGCGATGCCTGGGAAGCTACAAAGGAAGGCTCTGAAAAAGCCTGGGACAAAACTAAGGAAGTCAGCGGCAATGCTTGGGAGAAAACAAAAGAAGGCGCAGCAAAAGCCAAGGAGGCCGTTACAGAAAACTCTCATGATGCAAATGTTACGAATACGGAGCATCCTTCTTACCGGCATAATCCCGGACAACCGGCAGGACATCAGGAAAACCGTCCTCATTACTAATGGTTCGGGCGCTCGTGAATTACCGGTTACAAAAACATTTACAGCAAAAATGAAATATTTAATTTTGCGATGATTGAAGAAAGCGGACGTTGGTATTAAGATATCATTTTTATCGGACTAATCTTTTATTCTGACGGCCGCTTTTCCTGTTTCAAAAAGCCGCTGTTATCTTTTGACGACAGCGGCTTTCGAAAAAGGCCTCCACCGCATCTGCGGGAAGAAAATGCCTTACCTTACTTTAATCGCCGTTGTCGTACAGTTATCGTTCGATACCGTTCCCATAAACGCGTTCATATGTACCTGACATTTCTCAATGACCAAACCGTTATTGCCGTCGGCAGAAATATTGGTTACAAACGGACCGGCGTTTGTGCATGCTCCCAAAAGAGCAACAAAAGCTATTGCTAAAATTTTTTTCATTTTTCACCTATAGATAATTTAGTTACATAAAGGATTATATATTCACTTATTTTCAAATACAATTTTTTTTATAAGTTTTACGCAGCCGGTCAGTTTCACAGAAAACACGCCCCTGATTTTTGAAAAATAAAAACAATAATTTATCTTGTCGCGGTTAAGAAGACAATCCCCCTACGAAACTTAAAAACAGAACAGTCAGCAGTGCGATAGCTTAATTTCCCGAAACGGCTTTTTCCAATTCGCGTTTTTGTTCGGCAAGCTTGTTTTGCTTTTTGACAATCTTATGCTCTTTGCCGGAAGCTTTGGCCTCCGCCAGCTCTGCTTCCGCTTTTCTTACATCGTTTTCCTTATCTTTTATTTTGTTCTGATGCTTTTGCAACAATTCTTCGTCAGTGCAATTCTTTTCCAGTTTGGACAACGCCTTTTTCAATCCATGAACTTTCATGGTCCGCCCGTAATTTTCGGCTATGGCTATCCGGCTTTCGATTTCTGCCTTTTTCTGCGCACAGGTTTTATTTCCCGCGCATACATTTGCGGCCATCAGGCAAAAACAGGCGGCATATATATATTTTGCTTTTATCATCACATCCTCCTTTGGGGTTTGTTTTAACTTAACCGCCCTGAAAGAATATGCAAGAGCAAACTCAAATATTTCCGACGTTTCCTTGCAAGGAGCTCTTTATGCACTATATTGAAGGCGAAACACAGAACGCGGCCGCGCATACACAACGACCGGAGATAAAATCTGCCGCCGATACTGCCGGCCTTATAAAAAATATCTGAACCGCCTAACGTAAAAATTAAACACGAGGTTTACATGCCTGCAGCAAAAAAACTGTTTACAACCATTGCCGTACTTCTGTTTCTGGCCGGAGCTTCCTGTTTTGCCGCCGAGCCGGAAAAAGACACAGCCGAAATCCAGCTTAATTTTTCCGACATCAATAAGACACTGGACGGCATTACAAAAAAAATAAACGGGGGTTCCGTCTCCCGCGAAGAGAGCGACGACTATATTGCGACGCTCAATTCCCTGCAAAACCAAATTCTTAACGAACAAAAACAGGATACGGCCACACTGCAGAGCATGACGCAAAAAATCAGCGCGCTTAACGGATTGGCCGATGAAAACGGCAAAGACGTACCGGAAGTTGCCAAAGAAAGAAAAACGCTTGAAGACAGCGCGGCTAAATATAAATCCCTGCTGGCACAGGAAGCGCTGGCTCTTGCTAAAATCGACGAAATCAACGCCCTTATCTTCAAAGCGCGCAACAAAGAACTGCTGACCAGCGTTCTGGCCAAACAAAGCTCTATTTTTCAACCCGAACAATTTTGGCAGTCACTGCTCAGCTTCGGCAGCTTTTTAAAAGAAATTCTGGTTTCGCCATTCAACTGGTACCGCCAGCTTAAACCCGAACAACAGCAAAACGCGGCCAAGAGCCTTATTATCCTCACCCTGATGCTGGGCGCGGCATTAATTTTGGCAGTCGTCATCAGAGGATACATCAAAAAGCATTACGGTTACAATTTGGAGATATGCACTCCGACCTATATCCAACGCCTGAAAGCAGCGGCATGGATTTTCGTGGCGCTGGGCGCTATTCCGGCGGCAATTATCGCGGCACTGTGGGTTTGGATTAACGGGTTTGACCTGATGAAAGGAAGCGAATTTGCCGCACTTTTACGCAATGCCGCAATATACCTGCTTTATTTTCTGATTCTGCGCGCAGCAATCCTGGCTGCGTTTGCCCCCAATAATCCCGACTGGCGGATTTTTAACATTGAAGCGCGAAAAGTACGCAGAGCTTCCAATGCCCTGATTACGGCAGCGGCGGCGATTACGGCGGTTTCCTTTTTTCAGAAGCTGGCGACGGAAATGTCGCACGAACCGGAAATCGTCTATTCCATGCAGATTTTCGCCAACGGCATAAAAGCATTTGCCGTCATCTGGGCGGCGCTGCGCGTCATGTACGATGTTAAGGATTTATCGGACGAAGACGTTAAAAGCGGCAATATCCAAAAACTTTCGGCTTCGGCACAAACCGCTCTGCTGATTACGTTTTTTATGATTGGCAGTTTTACATTCTCCCTGTTCGGCTACATCAGCCTGTCCGAATACCTTATCAACCGTTTTATCGTATCTGTTGCCGTCATCTGCATTTTATATATTCTCCATAATCTGCTCAAAATGTTTTACCATCTGATTGTGCGGCGGCGGTTTTGGATTACGACTTTTCGCATCAGTCCCCGGACGCTGGTCAAAAGCGAAGTATGGTTCGGCATTATCCTGACGCCAGTATTGTATCTGTTCGGGGCCTTGGTGCTGCTGGCGGTATGGGGCGTATCGGTCGATATTCTGGTGGCGCGGACCAAAGGTTTCCTTACCGGTTTCAACATCGGCGAAGTTCATGTATCCATTACGTCAATTATTCTCGGGCTGGTCAGTTTCTGGGTGGCAATGCTGCTGGTCAAAATGCTGAAGAGCAGCTTGCAGGACGGCAGCTTAAGCCGGCTGGACTTTGACGAGGGGATGAAAAGTTCCATTATTTCGGGAATCGGCTTTTTCGGATTTATCCTTTCCGTCATCCTCGGCATTGCCGTTGCAGGCGGAAGCTTCAAAAGCCTGGCATTGATGGCCGGAGCGCTGTCTTTCGGCGCCGGTTTAGGTCTGCAAAACGTCGTCAGCAATCTGGTTGCCGGCATTACCATTTTGTTTGAACGACCGATAAAGCTCGGCGATTTGGTCGTCATCAACGGTTATGAAGGCGTGGTCAAACAAATCAGCATGCGCTCGACGACTCTGGAAACGGGCAACAAATCCAACGTTATCATCCCAAACTCTGCCATTATCGCCGGCAGTGTTGTTAACAAGACCTACGACAACAGAATGGCACGAGTGGACATCAATGTCGGGGTGGACTATGACAGCGATATCGATAAGGTTAAGAAAATCCTGCTCCGAATCGCCGGAGAAGACGAAGAGGTTTTGAGCAATCCGGCTCCGGCGCTGTCTTTTCTCGACTTTGGCGACAGCAGTCTGAACTTCCAGCTTAACTGCTACACGGCAAACATAGCCAACAGCAGCGGCATATCTTTCCGTATACGCGAAAAGATTATCAATGAATTCCGAAAAGAAGGGATTAATATCCCGTTTCCGCAGCGGGTGGTGCGTTCGCTGGAAGAAAGTGCCGCCGACTGACCGAAGAAACGGCCTCTGACTGACCGAAGAAACGGCCTCTGACTGACCGAAGAAACGGTCTCTGACTAACCGAAAAAACTATCTCGGACTGACAAAGAGGCTATCTCTGACTGCCCTAAAACGTTCCATGATATCTCCCCTTGCATTTTATCTCACATTAACCTATTGAAATATATATTTTTTATTTAAAAGCAAAAAAAATAAAAAAAATTATTTTGCCTTAAGCGTTTCTTAAGATTAGAATGCAGAATAAAAGATGTTCTGATAAACAACCTTTATTTAACAACTTTTATTTAGGAGAAAAACGATGAATAAGATTTTAGCTGTTTCCGCGATGGTTTTGACTTTTGCCGTGGCTTCGCAGGCCAATGCACAGGGATTTGGCGGCGGTTTTCAGGGACCGACAATTTCTTCCTCGACGGTTGCCGAAGCGCTGAAGATGAATGACGACACGCCGGTTGTTCTGGTAGGAAAGATTGAGAAAAACCTCGGTAACGAAAAATATCAGTTCAGCGACAAAACCGGTTCCATCGTCGTCGAAATTGATGATGAAGATTGGAGAGGACAGGTTGTCAAACCGGAAAATACGGTTGAAATCCGCGGTGAAATCGACAAAGAGCTGCTGGGAACGCCAGAAGTCGATGTTGACGTTATCATTTTGAAATAATTAACTGAAACGGCCTGATATGCGTATTCTTCTGATTGAAGACGACAGCCTTATCGGCGACGGGATAAAAGTCGGGCTTTCCAAGCTCGGCTTTACCGTCGACTGGTTTGACGACGGCACGGACGGAAAAGAAGCCCTGTTGCAAACGCCGTATGATGCAGTAGTGCTTGATTTGGGACTTCCGGGCATTGACGGCCTTTCCATCCTGCGCGCCTGGCGGGATGCCGGACTTGATACGCCGGTTCTGATTTTAACTGCCCGCGGCGACGTGGATGAACGGATTAAAGGACTGAACAGCGGCGCAGACGATTATCTCGGCAAGCCTTTTGCCCTTAAAGAAGTACAAGCGCGGCTGAACGCCCTTATCCGACGGCGGTGCGGCGTGGCGAAACCGCTTATCCGCTTCCGCGACATTACGTTCAACCCCGAAACCAAAGGCGTTCTCCTGAACGGCGAAAAGGTAATCCTCTCGCCGCGGGAAACGGCGCTTTTGGAACTTCTGTTGTTAAACAAAAACAAAGTCTTGTCCAAAGAAGCCATTGAAAACAAACTCTATTCATGGGATGAAGACGTTGCCAGCAATGCCGTAGAAGTGCACATTCACCATCTGCGGAAAAAACTCGGCAAAGACATTGTCAAAACCATCAACAAAATCGGATATACGCTGGAAGACTAACCTTTTCCGCCGGAGTAAACAAAATGGCCCGAACAGATACAATCGATAAAAGAGCAAAAAAAGCAAAGACATCCGCTTCTGCCGGCCAACGGAAGGGCAAGTTTGCCGCCGCAGCATTTCGGATGAAAAAAGAAGCTGCGGCGTTTTGGCAAAAGTTCAACGGCGAGGCGATGAAATTCAGCCTCAGTTTCCGGCTGATGATTTTTTTTGCATTGGTTTCGGGCGTTGTATGGGGAATTGCCGGCTATATCTCCTATAAAGAAACCCGGGAAAGCATTGATGAATTTTTCGACACTTATCAAATGGCGTTGGGACGACAGCTGGCAGCAGCGGACTGGAGCGGAGTTTCGCTGAAAACGCAGAAAGCGACGGATAAGCTGATAAAAGGCATTGAAAACGCCGATGATGATGACGATGCGGTCGGTTTTGCCATTTTCTCGCCGCAGGGCGAAATGATTTTTCACGACAACGAAAACGGCAAATATTTTACCGCGGCGGAAGCAGCCGGAAGCTTTGCCAACGAACGGATAGGCGAAGACCGGGACAAATGGCGCATGGTGCGCCTGAAATCGGCAGACGGAAAATTTATCATTGCTGTCGGTCAGGAGCTGGAATACCGTGAAGATCTGGCAATGGATATTCTTGAAGAATTTATGCTGCCCTGGCTGGCCGGCTTTATCGTTCTGCTGTTGGCAATTTCCGGATTGACTTTCATTGAATTCCGCCCGTTAAAAAAACTGGCCAGCGAAATTGAAAGCCGCCCGGCGGACGATTTCTCCCCGCTCAACGCAGAAAAAGCGCCAACGGAAATCAAACCGCTGCTGAAGGCGATGAACCGGATGTTTGCCAAAATAGAGGCTCTGCTGGCACGGGAACGCAGTTTTATCTCAGATTCAGCACACGAACTGCGCACACCGCTGACTGCGCTCAAAATCCAGCTTGAAATAGCCGAAATGTCCGGCGACGACAGCCAGATGCGGACGCAGGCTCTAGCCAAACTTTCACTGGGGATTGAACGGGCGGAACATCTGGTCGAGCAGTTGCTTGCCCTGTCGCGTCTGGAAGCCGACAACGGGCATTATGACAATACAGAGCTTTTGGACTGGAAAGATATCAGCGCCGCTTTGTTCGACAATTATGCCGAAGCGGCAAAGAAGAAAAACATAACCTTATCGTCTTATATCGGCGCAACTTCACCGATTGTGCGAGGAAACCACGTTCTTGCCGCTTTGCTGCTGCGCAACCTGCTCGACAATGCCGTCAAATACAGCCCTAACGGAGCAAAGATTACCGCAACGGTTGACAATGAAGAGATTGCGGTCGTCAACTCCGGAACCATCGTCGACGAGGCGGTACTGGCGCGACTGAGCGAACGCTTTTTCCGACCGGCCGGGCAAAAAGAAACCGGCAGCGGCCTCGGGCTGGCGATTGTCAAACGCATTGCAGGACTTTACGGCTGCAGCCTTGATTTTGCCAATACAGACGACGGTTTTAAAGCCGCCGTGAGAAAAAACTAGCCCAGACGGCTGAGCGGGGTCAATATTTCAGCGCAACACCGGTTATGAATGCATATCCGCGGTTGTTTTCGGAACTTTGGCGCTCGTATCCTTTGGAATTGAGATATCCGTTTATCCAATACAATTCGATATATTCATTATAAGCAAACCGGTTGGACTGCACCCAAAGGTCATCCCGATGGCGCGTGTTTTCCGCTTCGGTATGCAAATAAGCGATATTCGTCTTAAATCTGCCGAAATCGTACCCCAGGCTGATGTCCCATGCCTGCCCTTCGCGGTAGTTGTCAAAGTATGCAGGCAGCCCAAACCCGGCAGCAGCCGTCGCAACAGGATTTTTATTCCCGTCCACCCAGGCCTTTTTATAGGAAAAGCCGATGTCAAACCCGGCATATTCCCAGCGAGCGCCTGCCGTCCATTCATTATCGGTGCGGTTAAAAATTCCGTATGCCACAGATGTGTATAATTTCCCGGCGCCGAGTTTCCACCGGCTGCGGGCTCCCGCCGTATAGCCGTCTTCCGGCTTTTCGTAATCAACATAACGGCTGACCATACCGCGGCGCGACGCATTGTCCGGCGTATAGCTGAAACCGAATGTCGTATTGCCGATTTCCGGCGTAAAATAACTGATTTTAAATGCCCGGCCGTCATCCATTATCGCCGTCGATTTCGGCGTGGCGAATTTTACCTGCTTACGGCCGTTTTTCCAATTCGCGCTGCTTAAAAAATAGGTCAGATTGCTGTCCCGTATCCCCAGCCAGGTAATATCATGCGCGCCGGTATGCAGCAAAAGCGCGGCATTATAGGTATAACCGGCGGTCAATTTTCCGAAACGGTCATCCTCGCCCAACAAATACGGGAAAAAACGCCAGTCCCCGTCGGGGTAATTTTTGTCATGTTGGCGGTCGACAACGGTATAATCCGCATGAATACCGACACGGCTGCCTGAAACTGCGCGGTAAGCGCCTTCAAATTTGCCGTCGGCACGAAAAACCGCTCGATTGGGCATATTGTCCAGATTATTGCCGCGGCGCGTTTCCATTATGCCGAAATATTCCCCGGCCATTCCCGAGCCGGAAAATTCAAAACTGCCGGCAAAAGCGGCATCGGTAAATCCTATGGCACTGCCAAAAAGCAGTAAAAGCTTGTTCATTCGTTTCCAGTTCCGTTAGTTCGGATTTTATATAGCGTAACAGTACTTAAATTTGTCTTAAAATTTCCCCTAAAACCCGACACGATCTCCAAACGAAATATTCTGAAATGTTTTTTGTGCAAGACACTTTCATTTTTCGCTTGACTTCGGCACCTTTGGCATTATTCTTAAGCTGTTCCCGGTGCTTGCAGGGCTTATAAGCAGGGAACGGATAAAAACTGAGCCGGTTTGATGAGATTTTAAGACAGACGAGGTCTATTTAAATTTTCGTTGGCGGCTCCTTGTAAAGGAGTTTTTTTAATGTCTGAATATAAATACCAACACGGTTTGAGCATTATGCGGGCGCAGCCTTTCCATATCGGCCATCAAAAGCTGGTTGACCGGATGCTTAAGGAATGCGAACGCGTTACCATCGTCCTCGGTTCCATTCAGGAACAGGGTACGGCGCGCAATCCCCTAAACTACACCACACGCAAAAAGATGATTCAAAACATTTACCGCTCCCGTCCGGAATACGAACGGCTGAAAATCATCGGGCTGTTTGACATCAACAACCCGGCGGAATGGGGCGAGTATGTTCTTGATTTTATCGCCGAGAGTTTTCCAGACCTGCCGCGGCCGGATGCGTACTATGCCGGTTCCAGCTACGACGCGCACTGGTTTCGGGAATGTTTTCAAAACATTGAGCTTGAAGACAGGACCGACCCGGATTTTCCGTTCGTTACAGGAACGATGGTACGGGATATGATAAAGTTCGGCGATGCGCGCTGGAAAAACTTTATCGCGCCGGAAAACCACCACCTGATTGAGGAGTATTTTAACAAAAAGAAAGGGATTATATAGCGAAAACGGCGGGCAGATTTACGGCATTGTTCCGTTTTACGGCCTTGTCCCGTTCATAACGCGCCGAAAAACAGCCTTTGCGGCTGCCGCATTTTACATAAGCGCCTGCGTCTTCTGAAGGGCTTATAGAAGACAGGCGGTTCCTAACCCGAATAAGCCTGAAGGGAATTTAAAATGAATAACCGTATTTTGATGCGGATAGATTTTCAGAACGATTTTGTTCATCCGCACGGGGCGTTGAGCATCAACTCCCCCGAACTGATTGAACGGCAGCAAAAGTTTGCCGACAGCCTGTTTCCGACAAGTTTTGATAAAATTATAGACACTTACGATACCCATTTTGCCGAAACGTACGGCGAAACGTCTGAAGCGGCGAATTTTCCCCTGCACTGCGTTTTCGGAAGCTGGGGCTGGCAACAGGCGGCACCGTTCAAACCGGAACTCGGCGTTACCAAAATGTACAAATCTACCACCAACATCTGGAACGAAGCCCATGCTTACCGCGATTTGGCGGCAAACTGGGCTGACAAAGAGGTCTATCTCTGCGGCGTGTTAAGCGACATCTGCGTCTTACAGGCAATGCACGGCCTTTTAAAACGCGGCGCGAACGTTGTCATTCTTGAAGATTTGTGCCAGGGGATTAAGCGGCAGACGGGAGAAATCCTGCGCGATGACAAATACCTGCCGTTTATTGAACAGGGAAAGCTTAAGAGCATCACCTCGGCGCAGTTTTTTCGCGCCGCCCTTTTAGACAAGAAAATCCAGCGCAATTTAGTCAACAGAAGTTTCGGAGAATAGCCATGAACAATACATATACGATGAAAACCAGACCCAATATTCTGGAAACCGGCACGCCGCTGTTTTGCGACCTTTACCACCTGACGATGGCGCAGGCATGGTTTTTGGACGGCAAGGCGGAAGATTACAAGGTTTCGGAAGCCTTTTTCCGCAAATGCCCGTTCGGCGGCAGCTACCTGATGGCGGCCGGGCTCGGCGAATTTATGCAATGGCTGGAAAGGTGGCGTTTCAGCAAAGAAGACATAGAATCGCTCAAAAACGACCGTAACGAAGACGGCAGCCGGATATTTAACGATGAATTTCTGCAATTTCTGGAGGGACAGGAATTAAAAGTAACCATTCGTGCAGTACCGGAAGGCGAACTGGTGTTCCCGAACGAACCGGTCTATTCGGTATCTGGGCCGAACTGGCAGGTTGAACTTGCAGAAGCCGCACTTTTGAACATCTTTAACGCTCAGAGCCTGATTGCAACCAAAGCGTCGCGCATGGCTTACGCCGCAAACCTTGACGGCAAAAAACGCCCGCTGTTGGAATTCGGCGTGCGGCGCGGACACGAGCTCGGCGGCTTTTCGGAAACACGGGCGGCGTTCATCGGCGGTGCGGCGGGAACTTCCAACAAAGCAGCGGCAAAGCACTACGGCATCCGGGCGGCGGGAACGATGGCACACTCCTTTGTGATGAGCTATGAGCGGGAAGTTGACGCGTTTAAGGCCTTTATGCGCGGCAATCCGCACAATACGACGCTGCTCGTTGACACATACGATACGCGCGAGGGAATTAAAAATGCCATCCGGGCAGCAAAGGAAACCGGAATTAAGCTCATGGGCATACGCATTGACTCCGGCGATCTCGCCTACTGGGGCAATGAGGCCAGGCGCTTACTATGCGAGGCGGGAATGCCGGAGGTCAGGCTGGCGGCTTCCAACGACCTTGACGAATATCTGATTGAAAACCTCATTATGGTACAAAAAGCGCCTTACGACATCTTTGCGGCGGGAACAAAACTGGTTACCGCCTACGATACCCCGGCGCTGGGCGGCGTCTTTAAGACAAAATCGTACATGGGGCAGCCGAAAATCAAAATCGCCGAGGGAAAAACGACCATTCCGGGAATGACCGATACGTTACGGATTATCCGCAACGGCAAATTTGAGGGCGATGTTATCTGTCGGGCGGAAGATACGGATCTTATCCGCGACGGCAAGCTGACACGCAATATAACCTCATACGCCCTCGGCAGCCAGAACGGCGCGCGGGCAACCTTTCAACGCGGCGAACAGGCAAAATTCCTGCTGCATCCGGTTGTGGAAAAAGGCAAAATCGTCAATGTGCCGGAACTTGACCTGCACGTTTTGCAGCAGCGGGGCAAGGACAACCTCAAGATGTTGGACAGCGCATATAAAAGGCTTGCCAACCCGCACCTTTACGGCGTAGGATTGGAAGCTGGGCTGTTTAACCTGCAACAGGATTTAATTCGGGTTCATTCGGGGAGATAAGACAATGAAACACACATGGCATACTTTGCAAAACGGCTTAAAAGACTTTTGTGCGGCAAACGGATTTGACAAGGTTATCCTTGGACTTTCGGGCGGATTGGACTCGGCACTGACGGCTGTGCTGGCAGCGGACGCCCTCGGCGGCAAAAACGTTAAGGCGATTATGATGAAAACGCGCTATACATCTGATTTAAGCATTAAAATTGCGCGTGAGATTGCCAGGCTTAACGGGCTTGACTATCAGGAACTTGACATTGAACCGCTGGTAACGGCAGAAACAGATTTTCTGCAACGGGCGTTCGGTGAAAGCGTCAAAGGTATTACGGCGGAGAACTTGCAGGCTCGTATCCGCGGGCAGCTGCTGATGGCGTTTTCCAACCAAAACGGCGGGCTGGTTCTCGCCTGCGGAAACAAATCGGAAGCGCTGACCGGGTACTGCACGCTGTACGGCGATACCTGCGGCGGGCTGATGCCTATCGGCAACCTTTACAAGACGACGGTGTTTGACCTGGCAAGATGGCGCAATGCCCAAAGCAGGGCACTGCCGGAAGAAGTCATCACGCGGGCGCCGTCAGCAGAACTGGCGGAAGGACAGAAAGATGAAAACTCGCTGCCGCCGTATCCGGTTCTGGACGCTGTTCTGCGGCTGCTTACCGACAAACAAAAAACACCGGAAGAAGCCTGCGCCGCCGGATTTGCCCCGGCAACAGTCGAACAGGTGTGCCGGCTTGTAGCGCGTTCGGCATTCAAGCGGCGGCAGATGGCTCTGGCGCTGGACATATTATAACCTGATGAAAAAAGCAAACCGCCTGCAATATCTGAGGCTTTCAAGACCGATATGCAGGCGGTATTATATCCTGTACCGGCAAAAAATGGCGGCCGGAACATATTTATTTCAATGTATCCTTCAGCACTTTCAAAGCGTTCAGCGCATTCGGAAAGCCGACATACGGCATACACTGGATAATCGCCGCGGTAACGGTTTCCGGCGAATTTCCCGCTCTGATACTGCCGGCTATATGGCTTTGCAGTGTCTGCATATTTCCCGTCGTTACAAGAATCCCTATCGCCAGAAGCTCTCTGGTTTTGACATCAAGACCGCCGCGGGTATAAATATCGCCAAAACAAAATTCCGTCAGAAAACGCGCGGCGTCCTCGCCCATATTTCCGGGAAGCCCGGCCAGCGCTTCTTTTATCTCGTTGCCATATAACGGCTGTTGTATGGCAGAGCCCGCTGCAAATCTCTCCTCTTCGGCTGTTTTCCCCTGACTTTCCAGAGGAAGCTTAATTCCGCGTTCGGCAAACACTTCATTGATTACTCCGAGCGCGTTAAGGGTTTTCGGAAAACCGACAAACGGCGCACACAGATATACCGTTTCTCTCAACTCAATCGGCGTTACCCCTACATTCAGCGCCGCATTGGCATGCGCTTTCAGCTGCGGCAATGCTTGTTGAGCCGACAGGGATACAACCGTCAGCATTTCCCGGGTTTTTATATCCAGACTGCCTACGGCAAACACTTCGCCGAAAATATATTTCTGTAACATTTTCATCATTTCCGGGTCGTTTCCGGCATCGGTTAAAGCCTCGCCGTTAAACAACCGGCGGTAATTTTGTTTGCAGATTTCGGTTCGCGACATATTTTCTCCTCCCTGTTCAGTTACAGCAGCAGGCGCGGCACTAACCGAAAATAACACGGCAACTGCAACGCCCATTATCCCTTTCAGCATATTTTATCTCCTTTTTCCTGCCTTTTCGGCTACGATTTCGGCGATTTCCTTCTCGTCTTCCGGACTCAGCAATCCGTACAGGGGGATGGCAAACGGCGTAAAGTCTCCGTTATGCTTCTGCAGGAAATTGTACCGGTAGCTGATGCCGTCTTTCGGGACAAGCGTCAAAACGCGGCAGTTGCGAAAACAGCAGCGGACATCCTTTTCTTCCGTCCGGGCAATATCTTTCCACGGCAGCTTTTGGCAATAGTCAATTTTTATGCCCTCATCATCAACGACAACGGCCTTATGCTTCAAAACATATTTCCAGCCCCAGGCGAGCCAGGAAAGCAGACAGACGCCCAAAAGAACCTGCGTTTGCCCCCAAAACAACAGGCATGGGCAGCGAACTCCCCAGTAGACCAGCGTTATCGTCAATGCGAGGTTTAAGATAAGCCAGGCATTGAGTTTATTAAAGCGGTAATAAAAAATTTTCTCGTTTAAGTTTTCATTTGACATTGATTGTCTCCCTATTTCTCTCGGTTAAATGCGATTCTGTTTCAAGTGTAACATTTAGAGTTTGCTCTAAGTCAAGTATTTTTTGTTGCGGATAGCGTATTTTGCGCTGCGGAATGTAATTTTTGCTCCGGATATTTATTTACTTTTCCAAACATATATTTTATGCTTGGCATTTATAAATTTCATTTTATAATAAAAAAGAGCAATTTAAACGTCTAAGGCCGGAATTATGATATACATATTCAATTATGCATCACCGTTCGGAAATATCCGCCTGACAAGCGACGGAGAATTCCTGACCAACGCGAGGACAGAATTCTGGCAGGGTCGGGCTGACAACAAAGGGCTTTGCCCGAAAGGGGAAAGAGAAACCGACGGCTCGTCCCTGCCCTGCCTGCAACAGGCGGCGAAATGGCTGGACATTTATTTCGGCGGCAATATCCCGGATTTTCTGCCGCCGCTTAAATTATACGGTTCGGATTTCCAACGGACGGTCTGGCGCCTTTTGCAGGATATTCCATACGGAACTCTGACGACATACGGTAAAATCGCTGATACAATTGCCCGCAGCAGGGGATGCGGCAAAATGTCGGCGCAAGCAGTCGGCGGAGCGGTCGGAGCCAATCCCGTCGGCATCATTATTCCCTGCCACCGCGTCATCGGCGGCAGCGGCAGCCTGACCGGATACGGCGGAGGTCTGGCATACAAGGTCAAACTGCTTGAACTTGAGGGAATTGACTGTTCAAAACTGAAAATGCCGAAACAAAGCCGCTTCCTCTGATTTCAGGCACCGGTTTTGAACCTTCCTGAAGATAATTTCGGATATATTTGATAAAGCATAAAAAAATTGCAGCCAACGGAAAAGAATTGTTGACAACCCCGAAATACATATTATAGAATAAGGGATATGTTTAATGTATTGAGGTAGTTCAAAAATAATAACCATGAGTCCTGTATACGGGTATGTTTTTAATTTATTTTTAGTTTTAGTATTAGTTTTTTGCAATGCTTTTTTCGTTGTTTCAGAATTCGCAATCGTAAAAATCCGCCGCACCAAGCTTGAGGAACTGGCGCATGCGGGGAGCAAGCGCGCTAAAATCGCCCTGAAAATCAATGAACACATGAATACTTACCTGAGCGCCATCCAGCTCGGCATTACACTCGCTTCCCTCGGTTTGGGCTGGCTTGGCGAACCTGCCGTTTCCAGGCTTTTGGAAGACCTTTTCTCAGGCTTTTTTGCCGACAACAAAATCCTGCTCCATTCTTTGAGTTTTGGTATTGCCTTTACCTTTATCACGCTGCTGCACGTTGTTTTCGGCGAACTGGTGCCGAAGTCCATGGCCATACAGGATACCGAACGCTATGCGCTGATTATTGCGCCGCCGCTGTATACGTTTAATAAGATTTTTGCTCCGTTTATCTGGGTATTTGACCACGTTACGATGTGGATTTTGAAACTGATGGGCGTCAAACAGGCGGACGAAAACGAAGACGCACATTCCGAAGAGGAAATCAAACTGATTATTGACGCCTCGCAAAAGGGCGGAGTCATTGACGATACGGAAAGCGAAATTATCCAGAACGCTATTTGCTTTTCGGAAATTTCCGCGCATGAGATTATGATTCCTCGGCAGGAAATGAAATGTATTTATCAAAACAGCAGCTACAACGAAGTCATGGAGTTCGTCAAGCAGCATAAGCACACGCGTTTTCCGCTCTGCAACGGCGATAAGGATCAGATTATCGGCATGATACACATCCGCGATTTGCTGGAATGCAAAAATTCGCCGCATAAAGACATTTTAAGCAAAATCGTACGCAACATCCTGTTTGTTCCGGAAAACAAGTCCATTTCGGAAATTCTGCACGAGATGATGAAAAAACGCATTCATCTGGCGGTTGTGGTTGACGAATACGGTGGAACAGCCGGTCTGCTGTCGATGGAAGACATTTTGGAAGAGCTGGTCGGAGACATCCGGGACGAACACGATGACATCACCGAGGAACCGGTCAAGAAAATCAATGATACAGTCTGCGAATTTGACGGGTTGTATCTGGTTGAAGACGCCTATGACTGTCTGGGGCTCCCTTACGACGATAACGAGCATGAAGAGAGCACCATGGGTGGCTATGTCTTTAATCTGCTCGGGCGCGAACCGGTTGCCGGAGACAAAACCGAAGACGATTATTGCGTATATGAAGTTATGCAGGTCGACAATATGCGGATTACCCGGATAAAAACAACAGTCAAGCAGCCGCAATATGAGACGGCCAGTGCCGAATAGCGCATACAGAAAGGACGGAAAGTTTTATGAAAAAGAGCTGCCGCAAAGCGAGAATTTGGCAAACCGGACTGATATTTTACGTGGTTTGCGCGGCAATTGCGGGAAGTGCAGAAGCCGCACAAAAGCTGGAGCGGCGGGCGAGCAACAAGATTGAAACGACGGCAACCGGGCGGGTCAGTGCAACGATTGTCGCACCGGTATCAGCCGAATCCGCAAATGATTTAACGTTCGGGATGATGGTTAAAAACAATCAGGGAAAAGTTACCGTTGACGAGGACGGCAACCGTACGACAACCGGCCCCGGACTGGCAACCAGTTCCTATTCAGCCGGTTCTGTCAAACTGAAAGGCCCAAAAGCTCAGGCGGTTACGGTGGATATTCCCGATGCGCGCATTTACAACAATGAAGACAAAAGCATTGATATCCATTCATTTACGACAGACGCCGGAAAGGGAAATATCGTCGCGCTGGACAGGCAGAACGGCGAAGCGACGGTTGACGTCGGAGCAACACTGAACATCAAAGACAAAGAAACGCAAGGCGGAAGCAGAAACGGCGTTTATATTCTGCAAACATCTTATTAGCTTTTTTTATTAGCTTTTTTAGCGGTTAACCTTTTATCAATTAACTTTTTATCAGCCAATTTTTTATCATCCGGGACAGCATCTCAAATATGTTTTGTCCGGAGCAAAATACTGCGGCAGCTTTCAATAAGGCCGGGCAATTTTTATTTAGAAAAAGAAAGGAACTGGCTTGTATTAAAGAAAAGGCAAATTACAAATTTGGTGTTGTTTTTTAACAAGGGGCAGACGGTTTTAAACTCAAAATTAATTTTTTATACCTTAAAGTTGAAATGTTGATAAAATTTATTGCTATTTTTAAGGGGATAGAAATATGAAAAAGATTTATTTACTGGCAGCAGTTTCCGTGCTGACATTAGGTTGTGCGGAAGTTTGGGCTGCCGAAGCTACCGGCCAAGGAAATATCAGTGCGAAGATTGTTGCACCGGTAACCGTTACGGAAGCTCAGGCATTGGATTTCGGCACCATTCTGGCTCCGACCAGTGGTACAAAGAAAGTAAAAATCTCGGCGACGGACGGTTCACGCAGTGTTGATGGCGGTGATAATGGTATATTGGTCAGCACCAATAAAGGCGAAGCCGGATTGTTTAATGTAACAGGAGCCGAAAATCAAAGTATGACAATCCAAGTATCGGATTCCGTTGAATTAACTGGTACAGGAGATTCGATGACAGTTGACAATTTTGTTACCGAGCCGGCCAGCAAACTGACTTTGAACGGAACCAGCGGGCAAATCAAAGTCGGAGCGGATTTGACGGTTAATCAGGGACAAGATGAAGGCGACTATACCGGAACTTATCAGGTAACCGTAAGCTACTAGAACAAAGCTGTATAAAAAAACAGATAACTTATTATTTTGATTTATTTAAATTATATACTTTCGTTGTAGAATTTAAACGACCCCTTTAAATCAACAATAGCAATGAATATTTCTTAGGCAAGAGACTATCTCAATTTATCAACATTTATAAAGACTTATTTCAATATTCTGCCCAATCGGACATCTCGCCAAATTGCGTATAAAAAAGGGTCGTTTTTTATACGCAGGTATATATGAAATTTTATCGGGCAATTCTTTTCTTTTTAATATTTGCAGCCGAAAATACGTATGCAGATTCTGCCAGCGTAACGCAAACTGCTGACTTCGGAACTGTTATCCAGACGGCAGAAAGAACCGTTGCCAGACTGGGAACCGACGGCGTCGTTACATGGGACGGCGGCAGCGGTTCGGGTTCTGCCCGACAGGGAATTATCCGGTATGATGTAAACTGCGGCGTAACGCATGAACTCCAGATGCCTAACGGCATATCCGGCAGACAAAGCGGCGAGAATTGCGAATTTTCCTTAAATAATCTTCAGTTTAATCCGAGCAGTTTCTGGCTTGCGCCATTGGGTGTATTGGGCAACCGTTCGCAGGATATCAATGTCGGAGCAGAACTGACTATTGACGGTTATTGTAAAGCAGGAACTTATACCGGTACGATGACTGTTTCTGCAAGCACATATATGTGTGCCCCCAATGACGTCCAACTTACCTTTTCCGTTACGATTGCTGAAAAACTCGGCATTTCGGCAAAGCAAGACATAAATTTCGGAGCAACGATGTCCCCTTCCGCTGACGGAACCGTTACATTATCTTACAACGGGCAAAGGTCGGCAACGGGCGGGATTTACCTGATGAACAACGCGGACGTTTCGCAGGGAATTTTTACGATTGACGGCACGGCGGGGAGAACCGTTTATGTATCGCTGCCGAGCGAGGTTTTCATTTACAGCGGCGGAAATTCCCTTAGCGTCAACAACTTCACGGCCAGTACGGGAACACAATTTACATTAGCGTCAGATATGGCAGACATGCACATCGGCGCAACATTAAACGTACCTGCAAATGCGCCGGAAGGCGATTACAGCGGAACTTACACGGTTACGGTTTCTTATTAACAGGAGAGGTCTTTATATAATGAATACGCATATTTTCTTGAACCATTTATCGGCAACGGCAGGAAAGCTGCGGTATGCCACGATGCTGCTGTGTGCCACGGTGCTGCTACTCTGTACGGCAGCGGGAACGGCAGACGCCAACATTTCCGTTTTTCCGTACAGCATCGACTTTGATGCCGCCTCGAGCAAACGTGTGCAAAGCGTACGGATTATCAATACGTCCAGCGAAACGCAGACTTACCGGGTCAGCTTCGTCAACTTCATACAGGACGAAAACGGCGCGCTGAAAGAAACCACAGACAAAAAAGGCTTTTATGCCGACAAATATCTCAGCTGGTCGCCGCGGCAGTTTACGCTAAAACCGAATGAAGTACAGACAATCAATATCGCCCGCAAAAGCCTGGCGCAGGCTCCGGACGGCGAATTCGTTTCACACCTTAAAATCAGCGAGGTTATGCTCGGCGCCCCGAAGCCGAAGGCCAAGCCAGGCGCAAAGTCAAACACCCTTTCCATGCAACTCAAGGCGCTGTTTGCAATTACACTGCCGGTTACAATTACCAAAGGCGACAATCTGTACAGCAAAACCGAACTTTCAAGCTACAAGCTGCTGCCGGACGGAAAACTCGAACTGGTTTTCAAACGCTTGGGCAACAAGTCGTCGCGCTTTAATATTGCCGTTGCCGACGGCAAAGACAAGGATATCGGCCGGATGAACGGCGTCAAGATATATATGTCAACCGATACGCTTAACGTTAACCTGCCTCTGGACAAGAATGCAAACATCCATAACGCAATTTTGAAACTGGAAGATGCTAAGACGAAAGAAGAAATATTCAGGCAGGCGCTGCAGCTTTAGCCCGGCTTGGCTGTTGGCGGCCGCCCTCTTCCTAAACGGCAGTGCCGCCCGAGCCGAAGACTTGACGGACTACGGCGACGAACCGCTGATTTTGGAACCGGTGGTTCAAGGGTTTAACCTGAGCGACTATGCTTACGTTTATGCCAAAAACGGCAAGGAATACATTTCTTTGCCGCAGATGTCGGCGTACCTCGGCCTGAAATACAAAATCGACGGCAACATGATTACGGCACAGATGGCTGACGACGAAGACGCTACCATTATAATTGATATGGCGCAGCGAACGGTAACGGCATACGGAAGCATTTCTTCTTTTGCGGCCGACGAAATGACGGTTATTGACGGGACGGTCTTTTTTGCCGCAGACTTTTATATACGCCTGCTCAAGATGCAGATTAAAATCGATAAGCTCAATATGCAGATGACGCTCGACCGGGAAAAGGACTTTCCGACAACGGCAAAGCTGAAAGCCGAGAAAAAACGCGGCAAGGGTTCTTATAATTTCCAACAGGACAGTTTCAGCAACTACGAATTTGACAACCGCTGGTTTGGCGAACCGGTGGTGGACATTACGCTGGGCAAAGGCTGGGGACGTTCCAATGATACGGGAAAGAGTTTTAACAGCGACGCATATTCGGTTAATCTGGCAATGATTGCCGGCGGGCTGGACGTCAACACCTATATTTACGGCGACTCATATTCCGACCGCAACCCGAGGGTCAGAATTTCCGGCAGCAGGACGTTTCTGGACGAACCCGAAAATAAGTTTAACCTTAAGACTCTGAAAGTCGGCGATATCAGCGGGCTCAGTTCTTCTTACTTTGCCGATGCCAGCTACGGACGCGGCGCGGCAGTCAGCAGCTTTAAGAATCTGGTGATGTCCGCCAACAAGACGATTGACATTACCGGCCCGCTGCTCGACGGGTGGCAGGTTGAGCTGTACTGGAACGAACAGCTGGTCGGTTACAGACAAAACGGCGTCAACGGACAGTACAACTTTCCGAATATGCCGGTTTCGTATGGCCTGAATACGTTTAAGCTGGTCTTTTACGGCCCGTACGGCGAAACACGCACCGAGTATGAACGCTACTATTCCGGTACCAGCCCGGTCAAAAAAGGCGAGTTCGGCTATACGGCGGCGGCATACCAACCGTACCGCTATCTGATAGAAGACAACGAGCCATTTGAATACGAAGGCAAAGAGACGCCTATTATTGACCTTACCGGTTATTACGGCGCGACCGACAACCTGACTTTAATGGGCGGTTTTACGCAGACGCCGGATGCGGATACGGGCATTGAGACGCAGCATTTCGGCATGGCTGGCGCCCAGTATGCGATTAAGGGAAGTTCTATCCAATATAATCTGGAGCAAAACCTGGATACGCAGGAATTCGGACACCACGCGGAATGGCAGGGCGACGTTTATATCGGAACGGTTTATGCCGGTTATGACAAGTTCAACAATATCCACTCGCCGGTTTCGTTCTACGGCGACGAATATCTCGACGAACAGTTTGAAGCCAGACTGTCGGGCATGCTGCCCTGGCGGGTACCGTATTATCTGAGCTGGCGGCAGGGAACGCTTGAGAGCGACCAGACATCGTTTAACAACATGACGGCGCGATTGTCCAAACAGCTGATAAACGGACTGAACCTTACCCTTGAGGACAATTACTACGATTATGCCCATTCGGAAAAACCGTATAATACGGTACGCGGCGGCGCCTACAAATGGTGGGGAAATTTTTCTTCCGAGACATGGCTGACATACGAAACGTCGCCGGAAAGCCGGTTCACGGAATTTTCTACCCGGCTGGACTGGCGCACCGGACGCAATACATATCTTTCCGGAAAATATACGCGCAACCTGATTGAAGACATGGACTATTTCTCATTTTCCGGCGGACAGGTCTTCCCGTTCGGCGGATTGACGGCGACGCTCGAAGTTGACCGCGATTTCAACATCAGTTCATATCTGACTTATAACATCAGCTTTGCCAAGACGCCGGACAGAATGGGCATTATCACTTCGGCAAATTCCAAGCTCAGTGATACGGGCACGATGTATGTCAAACTTGCTGACGAAAGCGGCAATCCTCTTGAGGGAATCGGGCTGAATGCCAACGGGCTGGAAAAAGAAGTCTATACCGACGAAAACGGCGTGGCGGTCTTAACCGACCTGCAGACATACGAGAAAACAATTTTGAATGTTGACACGGAAACGCTGCTGGATATTGCCCTGCAGCCTAAAAACGAAGAGAAAAAGCTGGTGCTGCGGCCTGGTACCGTACGAACCGTCGCCATTCCGTTCATCCATCGCGGTGCGGTTGAAGGCAAACTTGCCAATGACGACAACATCCGTATGTTCGGCTATCAGGTTACAGCGTTTGATTACGCCGGTAAGGAACAAGGGATGACGTTTGCTGATGTGGACGGATTTTTCATTTTGGATTCCATACCATACGGCACATATAAAATCATCGTGTCAAAAGACGGGCATGAGCTGGCCGAACTGCAAGACGTCAAGATTGACGACGTATCGGTTTACATCCAAGATGAAATAAAACTTGATACCAGAGCGGCGGCGTTTTTTGCCGAAAATGACAGCGAAAAACAGCTATTGCAGCATGAAGAAGAGCATGAACGCGGCTTTAACCATCAGGAATACCGCAACAATGATTTTCCGATTGATATTCCGCAAGCCGTCAACGAACCGGGGGAAAATATACAGCCAATCAAAATCGAAGAAATTGAGGGCGATATTTTTGCCCGCGCGGATGCTCCGGTTTTTGACTCGGTCGCATCTGTACAATCATACGCCCGATATATGAGCTTTGCCGAAACGGAAAAGGATATTTTCAATACCGGCGGAGAGGACGGCGATGCGGCTGCGGTTCTCGGCGATTTAAGCCGCAACCCGGCATTGCAGGAACTGATAAAACCATAGCTGACGCAATATGTGCTGCGGCACAAAGGTATCGGCATTATGAGTAAGCCATTCCCCAAATGCAATGCGGCGACTGATTATTTGCAACAAAAAACCGCTTGTTGGCAAGCGGTTTTTGAATTTCAGCAACTTTTACGACATACTGTCTGCCGGAAGGCAGACCGCCGCGCTGCCTATTCCGGCAACAGAGGGGAACGGTATGCCATATACGGATCATCCTGAGCCGAAATTATGGTGAAGCTTCCGTCTTCATTGACAACAGCCTTGTCAATCTGATTCAGTTCATATTCGCCAAACTGATTCAGGTCAGCCCGCTGCGCCCCCATCAGATAAATATCTTTGACGGTTACGGTTCCCGGATTGGATGCAAAATCCAAACGAATGCGGTACACTTCATCTGACGGAATAACTATGCTGTATCTGTGGGTTCCCGCTTTTCCCGGATATTCGACCATATGCCCGGCATCAAACCAGACTTCGCGCTCTACGGTATAAAACACTTCGTAATTAAAGTCTTTTTCCGAAGTCGCCGTGAAGGTCAGCACCACATTCTGCGGTTCAACTTTTATCGCTTTTTTCTGAGGTTTCGGTGTTTCGCTCCCGGCTTTTGCGGCAACGGCACCAGAAGCTTCTTCGGATACAGCCTGGCTTTCTTTCGCAGGCTTCTGCTTTTCTTCCGGCTGTTTCCGCTGTTCGGCCGCCTTTTCAACAGCAGAGGGCTTATCCTGTTCTGCCGCCGGCGCTGTCGCCTCCGCCTTCGTTTCAGGCGCCGTTACTGTCGGAGCCGGCTCCTTTTTGCCGGAGAACGCCAGCATAAACAGCAAGACGGCAACCACCAAAATTATAGCGGCGACTACCCACTGTTTCGTATTATTTTTCTCTTCCATAAAATTTTCTCCCTTTCTTAAAATAAACTAAGGAGAATTGTAAGCAATAAAATTGCTTTTTTCAACCCTTATTTTAAAGAACCTATTTTTAATGGCGACAAAATATTCTTGACATTCCTTCTACATTTTATATAATTTTGGACAAATTTAATATTTATTGTGTCATTTTTATAATATTTATGTATGAAACGATTATTTATTTTTGATGTTGACGGCGTTCTGTTAGATTTGTGGCCGGCTATGAGATCTGTATTTGCCTGTTATTATAACATGTCATTAAGTGATAAAGACTGGGACGACATTATTGATGATTTCCTTCACAATCCCCTGCCTTATCTGGAATTTGGCGAGTATTTCAGCCAATCGCAAACTTTCAAAAACCTGCTCCCGGTAAAAGGAATGCCCGAATTGGTCTTTAGCTTGTCCAACCATTGTTTTGATTTAGCAATAGTCAGCTCTGCCGATCCTGCGTATATAGAACAACGCCGCCAAAACATTAAAGAGCATTACGCCGATTGTTTTGAAAAGATTATTTGTGTCGGAATGAAGCAAACAAAGGAAGAAGCTTTACGCCAAGTGGCTTCCGGGTATGACGAAGTTTTCTTTGTTGACGATAATCCCCGGCATTTGTTTGAGAGTATCGGTATTGTTACCTGCCCGATTTGGCTTGAAAACAAACATCATTTGTTTTTATGGCAGGGCATTGACAATACCTGCATCAAAAAGGCCCGAAATGCCAAAGATATTCTTGATATCGCACTGAAACATGCTTAATCTTTGAGAACAGGGCAATTTTAACGAAGCCGCGACATTTTCTGTCGCGGCTTTGCTGTATCCTAATAATAATTTTACTGCTCAAGTTTGTTTTATTTCCCCTGGCAAACCAGTTCCCAATACATTCAAACCAGCCGGCTCTGCCTGATTGCGGCGCGGACGAATTCCACGAACAGCGGATGCGGCGCAAAAGGCTTTGACTTCAGCTCGGGGTGAAACTGTACGGCAACAAACCATGGATGATCCGGGCGCTCGACAATTTCCGGAAGTTTACCGTCCGGCGAGGTTCCGGAGATAACCATACCGGCCCGCTCCAGTTGCTCTTTATACTTAATATTGACTTCATAACGGTGACGATGACGTTCGGAGATGAGTTCCGTGCCATAAACTGCCGCCGCTTTGGAACCGGGTTTCAAAACGGCTTCATACGCGCCCAGACGCATGGTTCCGCCCAAATCTCCGTCTTTATGACGTATCTGTTTCGCTCCGTCTTTATCCCATTCCGTCATCAGGCCGACAACAGCTTCGCAGTTTTCATCCAGTTCGGTCGTATTGGCGTTTTTGACGCCGAGAATATTGCGCATAGTTTCAATAACGGCCATCTGCATTCCAAAACAAATTCCCAAAAACGGAATATTATGTTCACGCGCATATTTGACGGCGGCAATTTTCCCGGCCGTCCCGCGCAGACCAAACCCGCCGGGGACCAAAATCCCGCTGACGTCGGAAAGCAGGGCTGAGGGCTCTTCACGTTCCAAGTCTTCGGCATCAATCCATTTAATCCGCACTTTGTATTTGTTGGCAATGCCGCCGTGCGTCAGAGCTTCGCCCAAGGACTTGTATGCCTCAAGCAATTTGACATATTTGCCGACCACGGCAATTTTAACTTCTCCCTCGGGCGCCTTGAGCGTTTCAACGATTTTTTCCCACCGGCTCAAATCGGCATCGGGGCACGGCAGATTGAAATAGCGGCATACTGCTTTATCCATACCCTCTTTGGAATAAGCCAGCGGCACCTGATAAATGTTGCTGACGTCCAGTGCCGGGATAACGTTTTCCTCACGAATATTGCAAAACAGCGCAATCTTTTTGCGTTCGTTTTCCGGGATTGGCATCTGGGAACGGCACAAAAGCATATCCGGCTGAATACCATATTCCTGCAGCTGCTTGACCGAATGCTGCGTCGGTTTGGTTTTCAGCTCGCCGGCAGTCGGAATATACGGCAAAAGCGTCAGATGCAAAAACATTGTACGATTACGGCCGAGGTCGTACGCCAGCTGGCGGATGGCTTCAAGATAAGGCTGCCCTTCAATATCGCCCACCGTACCGCCGATTTCGCACAGTACAAAGTCTTCATCTTCCAAATCACTGACGATAAAATTTTTAATCTCATTGGTTACATGGGGAATGACCTGAATGGTAGATCCGAGATAATCCCCGTGGCGCTCCTTATCTATAACGCGCTGATAGATTTTACCGGTGGTCGTGCTATCGCTTTTCTTAGCCGCAACGCCCGAAAACCGCTCATAGTGCCCCAGGTCAAGATCGGCCTCGGTTCCGTCATCGGTTACGAAAACTTCACCGTGCTGAAACGGGCTCATCGTACCTGGGTCGACGTTCAGATATGGGTCAAGCTTTCTCAACCGCACTTTAAAGCCCCGGCATTGCAAAATTGAGGCAAGAGAGGCGGAGGCCAAACCTTTTCCCAGTGAAGAAACAACGCCGCCGGTGATAAAAATAAATTTGGTTTTCGGGTTTAATTCAGACATTTTTCTATCCTTTTTGGTTAAATTTTGCAGTGAAAAAGGCACCTCCCTGAAAAGGTGCCTTTATTTTCAGTCCTTATTGACGACATATCGCTATTCCGCTGCCGGAACGGACGGAGTTTCAGGTGCTGCCGCCGAAGCAGGCGCCGGTGCCGGATTTTGAGCTGTATCAGAGGCTGCCGGAGCTGTGCTCTGATTTTGCGCAGCGGCATCAGGAACGCTCGGAACCGCCGGTTCGGTCTGCACCAGAGGCGCAACGTCGGTAATTGACTCCGGCTTTCTGGTTTCGCCTTTATAATACAGCGAAAGCAAAATCGAAGTAATAAAAAATACGGTTGCCAGAACTGCCGTGGTACGGGTCAGCAGGTTTCCTTTGCCGCGTGCAGACAAAAAGCTGTCCGCTCCGTTGCCCCCGCCCAGCCCGCTCAGGGCATTGCCGGAATTGCGCTGCATCAAAATCAGCACAACCAGCAGGATGGCTACCATTAAATGAATGACTAACAATACAGATCCCATTTTTATTTCCTTTATTGATTATTGTTTGCTTGCTTCGGCAATAGCCATAAAGTCCGCCACCTTGAGGCTGGCTCCGCCAATCAAACCGCCATCGACATCGGGAAGAGCCAAAAGCGCTTTGGCATTTGCCGGTTTCATGCTGCCGCCGTACAAAATGCGCATTTTGTTGGCATTGGCGCGGCCGAGCTTCTTGCTTACCGCCTTGCGGATCGCGGCATGGACTTCTTCAACATCATCGGTTGTCGGCGTACGTCCCGTCCCTATCGCCCAAACCGGCTCATAGGCAATTACCGTATTCTGCGCCGTGGAAACGTCCGGAACGGAACCGTTAATCTGCGACGTGCAGACATCTATGGCATGACCAGCATCACGCTCCGCCTCGGTTTCGCCGATACAGATAATAACTTTCAGCCCGGCATTAATCGCCGCCTCGGCTTTTTTTCTGACCAGTTCATCGCTTTCATAGTGGTCGGTACGGCGTTCGGAGTGCCCGACAATCACATACTGGCATCCGAGGTCCTTGAGCATAACCGGGCTGATGTCGCCGGTATGCGCTCCAGACGCCGCAAAATGGCAGTCCTGCGCCCCAAGCATAACCCGGGACCCTTTAATTGCTTTCTTTGCCGAAGCCAACAGGGTAAACGGAGGACAAATCAGGAATTCGCAATCTTTGCGGGCAGCCTTTTTGGCTTCCTGGGCGACGCCTTTGGCCAAAGCAACGCCGTCTTCCAAAAGACAGTTCATTTTCCAGTTGCCGGCAATTAAAGTTTTTCTCACCATGTTCTTAATCCTCATTCCATAAATTATAACTTGTTCTTTTTTAGCACAGGCTTTTTTATTTTCCAGCTAAAAAAAAAGTTGTTTACAGAAAAATTCCCCCGCCCGGAGGAAACTGCCGGATGAAGAAAAAGGCTGAATGAAAGAAAAGACCGGATAGAGGAAAAGACCGGATGAAAAAGCGCCGGTTCAAAACAAGGCGAATGCTTTCCCGCTTTGTAAAAAAAAACGTTGAACATATTTATATTTGCAATTGCATAAATTTTTTTGGCTTTTATAATGGGCAACAATCAGGTTATTTTTGGGATGGAAAAAAATGATAAGTAAATTAGCTAAAGCACATGAAAGTTGGGTTTTCAAAATTATTTCCGCAGCGGTAGCCGTAAGTTTTGTTTCGCTTTTCGGCGTTACGGGCTATATTGACAGTGCCAGCCAGAACCAGACCGTGGTCGATGTTGACGGCAAAAAAACGACGCAAAGCGAATTTTCCTACAGATTACAAAAAGAGCTGAACGCACTAAAAAATCTGACCAGCGACGATTTTGAACTGACCGACGATATGCGCAACGCCATTACCGAAGGCGTATTGAGACAGATTGTCGACGAGAGCGTTCTTGACCAGACCATGGCCGAAAACGATATTTATTTCCCTAAAGCCTATGTCCAGCAGATTATTTTCAGCCAGCCGGAATTTATAAATCCGGCCAACGGGCAGTTCAACCCTGAGATATTCAAACGCTACCTGTCTTCCGCCGGCCTGAGCGAAGACGAATATGTAGCCATGGTTAAGCGCCTTATGGCACGCAAAATGCTGGTTACCGATCTGGTAGAAGGTTTTGGTGTTCCCGAAGCTCTCAGCAGAGCCATCCACAAAATGGACAATCAGCGCAAGTCCTTTAAATATGTTACGGTATCGCCGGCCGACGTTCGAATTGAGCGCAAAATCAGCGACGACGAAGTCAAACAGTATTTTGAAGACTTTTCGGAAAATTTTATGATTCCGGAGACAAGGGAAGCAGAGGTTCTTTTTGTTCCCAATGAAACGGTTTTGAAGAAATATGCCGCAAGCGACGAGATGGTTGCGGATTATTACAAGCAGCACGAGAAGGAATTTGACCTGCCGGAGAAAAGGGAAGTATTGCAGATGGTCTTTACCGACAAGGCGCAGGCAGAAAAGGCGCTGAACGAAGTAAAAGGCGGCAAAGATTTTGCTGCCGCGGCAAAAGATATGCAGGCGGAAAATGCTGACGAGCCGACATTGGGGCTGGTTGCTCAGGATGAACTGGCGGAAGATTTGGCGTACGACACTTTTGAAATGCCGTTGAACGAGCCCCGCCTGTTGCAGGTTGCCGACACATGGCAGGTTGTCAGCGTCAAACAGATTGTTCCGGCAAAAAAAATGACGTTTGAAGAAGTTAAGCCGCAGATTGAAGAGATTTTGAACAATGACAATCTGTATGATGCCCTGCGTGACGCCAGAGCTGAAATTGACGATGCAGTCAACGGCGGCAAAGATTTGGCAGAAACCGGAAAAATGTTCGGTATTGAACCGGTACGGATTTCCGGTATCAGCGAAACGGCTCCGGTTGAAAACGCCCCGGCACAGCTTAAATCTCTGACAACTTCGCTTGATTTTAACGAACTGGTCTTTTCGTACGGACTGAACGAGATAAGCTCGGCCGAGGAATTTGACGACGGTATTGCCGCTATCAGGGTTACCGCAGTCAAAGATGCCCATCTGCCCGAGATTGATGAAGTCAAAGACAAAATCACGGCAATGTGGGAGGTTCAGGAAAAAGATGCGCTGGCTAAGGAAACTGCCGACAACATTATTGCCGATGCCGAAAACGGCGAACAGCTCGCCGATGCGGCGAAAGCACGGAATTTGGAAGTTTTCCGTTCCGAACCAATCAACCGCAATGAAACATTTGCCGGTTTGAGCGCACAGGAAATAAATGACCTGTTCGTAACAGAAGACGGCGCGGTCAAACTTTATGAACACCCGGGAAACAACTTTGTCATCGTTACCCCGTATGAAACGGTCAATTATGCCGACGAGCTGGACAAAGATGCTCTGGCGGAAGTAAAAACCCGGGCGGCGGTTTCAATGGGCTCGGATATGGCTCAAAGCGCATTGAATGCTTACGCGGAAGGCATGGATATTAAAATTGACTATAAACGCGCAGGGTTTTCCGAATAATGAAAATTGTATTTATGGGAACGCCGGATTTTGCCGTTCCGGTTTTGGAAGCACTGGCGAAAGAGCATAACATCGTCGCCGTTTATACCCGGGCGCCGAAAGAAAGCGGTCGCGGCAAGAAGGTCAATAAGACACCGGTACACCTTTTAGCAGAAGCAAAAGGCATTGAAGTCAGAACGCCGAAGTCTCTCAGGAACGAAGACGAACAGCTGAGCCTGAAAGCACTGGGGGCGGATATGGCGATTGTCGCCGCGTATGGTTTAATTTTGCCGCAGACTGTTCTGGACATTTTTCCCAAAGGATGTATTAACGTCCATGCTTCCCTGTTGCCGCGCTGGCGCGGGGCGGCACCGATACAGCGGGCAATTGAAGCCGGAGACAAGAAAAGCGGCATTTCCATCATGCAAATGGCGGCGGCGCTTGATGCCGGCGACATTCTCAGCCAGGAAGAGGTTGTTATTACCCCCGAAATGACGGGAGGCGATTTGCATGACGAATTGTCTGCGGTCGGGGCTGATTTGCTGGTCAGGACCTTGCGGCAGCTGGACAATATTGTTCCGACAAAGCAGGACGAAAGTCTGGTAACTTATGCGGAAAAGCTGGACAAAGCCGAATGCCGACTGGATTTTGCCGGAAACACGAATGCGCTGGCTGACAAACTCAGAGCGTTTTCCCCCTACCCTGCGACATATTTTACCTACAAAGGCGAACGTTTTAAGGTTTACCGGGCCCGGATATGCGACGGACAGGGCGCACCGGGAGAAATTATTGAAGGCGAAAAGGCTCTGACGATAGCCGGATGCGAAGGCAAGGCACTTTGTATCGAAAGGCTGCAACGGGAAGGCAAACAGCCGATGGAAACGGCCGAACTGCTGAAGGGCTTTCGTTTTGAAAAGGGCGTGATTTTATAATTTTTTTGCTTGATTATATAAAAATGTTGTATATACTCGGGGCAAATTTGTTGTTGTAATCCGCGGGCGTGGTGAAATTGGTAGACACGCCAGACTTAGGATCTGGTGGCTTTGCTGTGAGAGTTCGAGTCTCTCCGTCCGCACCATTTCGGGTACTGCCGAAATGGGCTTTTTGGAAGAGATAAATATAATGAAGATTAAAGAAGTAAAATCAGAAGGCTTGAGCCGCGAATATAACGTTACCGTCAGCGCTGCGGATTTCACCGCGGAAGTTGACAAGAAACTTCACGAGATTGCCAAGACGGTCAGCATGGCCGGTTTCAGAGCGGGAAAGGTTCCGTTTGCGATGGTTAAGAAAAAATACCAGGGCAACGCAATGAGCGATGCGCTGGATGAAGTTGTCCGCAACGGCGTCAACGAAGTCCTGAAAGAAAAGGAATTGCGCCCGGTATTCACGCCGGATGTCGACCTGAAGAAATTTGAAGAAGGTAAAGACGTTGAATTCAAGGTATCCATGGACATTATGCCGACGATTGAACTAAAGGACTTCTCCGCAATCAAAATCGAAAAGCCGGTAGCGGAAGTTCCCGACGAGGAAGTTGAAAAAGCGCTGAACTATATGGCTGAGAGCCGCCGCGACACGATTAAGGTTGAAGAAGACCGCGTTACGGCCAAAGGCGATATTGCGGTTATCGATTTTGTCGGTTCCATTGACGGTGTAGAATTTCCGGGCGGCAAAGGCGAAGCTTATCCGCTGGAAATCGGTTCCAACTCCTTTATTCCGGGTTATGAAGACCAGCTTATCGGCAAGAAAGCCGGCGAAGTCGTAGAAGTAAAAGCGACTTTCCCGGAAAACTACCATGCCAAAGATCTGGCCGGCAAAGAAGCCCTGTTTGTAACGACAATCAAAGAAATCAGAGAAATCAAAAAAGCGGAAATCAATGACGAATTCGCAAAATCCATGGGCGAAGAAAACCTTGACAAGCTCAAAGAGACCGTCAAGAAGAGAATCGCACAAGATTATGAAACCGCTTCCAAGATGAAACAGAAACGTTCTCTGCTGGATGCTTTGGACAAGGCTTACAAGTTTGACGTTCCGGCCAAGCTCGTTGACATGGAGTATGAAGCGATTGTCAAGCAGTATGAAAACGCCAAGAAAAACAATCAGCTTGACGAAGACGAAAAGAAGAAAAAGGAAGAAGACCTGCTGAAAGAATACAAGGAAATCGCCGTTCGACGTGTTAAGCTCGGTCTGTTGCTGGCTGAAGTCGGCAATGACGCCAAAGTAGAAGTAACGCAGGAAGACCTCAACAAGGCGATTATGAGCGAAGCTCAGCGTTATCCGATGCAGGCAAAGGCCATTTTTGACTTTTATCTGAAGAACAAAGAAGCGGTTGAACGTCTGCGTACTTCCGTTTATGAAGAAAAGGTCATTGACTATGTCCTTTCCAAAGTCCAGACCAAAGAAAAGAAAGTTTCGGTTGAAGACTTGTATAACTTTGACGAAAAGGCAGCATAATCAGACTTTGCAAAGTCAGGTATTATGCCTGTCCGGAAAAAAGAGCCGCACTTTTGCGGCTCTTTTTCTTATGTTTGGAAAACAGTAAAGATATAAAGAAATCTTATTTTTTAGTCAGATGAAAAATATATTGACAAAAAGACAAATTTAGCTGATAATAGTATCCAATATTAATCATTAAAATATAACTTTATGAAAAAATTATTATTTATGATTGCAGTTGCAATCTGTTATTTGTTTTTGGCATCATGTTCCGGTGAGCCGTCGTATGAATATAGTGAATACAACCGACTGTTGCCCACTCCTCCGCAAGAGCTCAATGTGCCGGAAGATGCATCTGAACTTAGTTCGGACTCTGTTGTTGCCACGTTAATAGCGATTGGTGGAGATGGCCGACGCCGAACAAGCTCAAGTGTGGCGTATGTGTTATTATCAAGCGGTGAGGTCTTGTTTTTTAAAAAATCAGATGTTATCCTGCCTTTTACCAAAGAGCAGGCAAAAATCTTAATGCTCGCCAAGATGAAAGGGAAAATGCTTTCGGCTGAGGATTAAAATTTAAGTTTTTGAAAAGACGGTTTGTTTGAACCCGGAAAATTTTAAGACGCTTCGTATGAGGCGTCTTTTTTAATATGTTTGTACCAGCAACAGCTTTTTTATGAACATGGGCTTTTTTTGTTGCAAAAATACAATAGTTTTGTTAGATATGTTGTTAGTTTTGCAATAAATTTTCCAAGAGGCGGCAATGTTTAACATCGGCATGGATATTCTGATTGATTCCCTATACGAAACGCTGGCGTTGTTTCCATACCTGTTTCTGACATATCTGGCGCTTGAATTTCTGGAACATAAGACATCGCGGAAAACTCTATCCTATATAAAAAAATCAGGTTCTTATGGTCCGGTTGCCGGCGGATTGCTGGGGCTGATACCACAATGCGGTTTTTCGGTCGCGGCAGCCAACCTCTATGCAACAGGCATTATTACGCTCGGCACGCTGATGGCCATTTTTCTCTCCACTTCCGACGAGATGCTGCCGATTTTGATTTCCGGCGGCGCAGGAGCGGCTTTGATTGTACAGATTTTGGGAATTAAGGTTATTTTTGCGATTGCCAGCGGTGTGCTGTTGGATATTTTCCTGCCGCAAAAATTTATCAGGCACAAACAGGAACCGGACATTGAGGCATTTTGCCAACGGGAAAAATGCAAATGCGACGACAAGGACAACATATGGCATTCCGCATACAAGCATACTGAAAAAATCAGCATTTTCATCTTTATTTTCTCTCTTATCGTCAACGCCGTTTTTGCATTTGGCGGCAGAGAGACCGTGCAACTGCTGTTGACGGGAATGCCGATACTCAGCAAATTCATTGCGGCAGGCGTGGGGCTTATTCCCAGCTGTTATCCATCGGTATTGCTGACGCAGCTGTATCTTGACAATGCGATTACATTGGGCACAATGCTGGCGGGAACGCTCAGCAATGCAGGACTGGGATATCTGGTTTTATACCGGGTTAACCCGAATCGGAAAGAGAATCTGCGCATACTCGCACTATTGTACGGTTTGGGTGTTGTATTCGGCATCGTTGCGGAAATTTTGCTTTAAACGCTCAAACGGAACCTAAGGCCTCAGGTCTCAACGAAATGTGCGGCTATCCCTGCGTATAGCTTTGACGCAGAAGGGCTATTTCTTCCTCATATCCGGGAATTTCGTTCGGCGTTTCCAAATTAACGGGAATACCTTTGAGCGCAGAATGATTGATAAACCGAATCAGAGCGTCTTTTCCTATTGTCCCATGCCCCAGCCGCTCGTGGCGGTCTTTATGCGACGCAAACTCCGTCATACTGTCGTTTAAATGAATCGCATGCAAACGATTCAGCCCGATGACACGGTCAAATTCTTCCAATACTTCGTCCAGACGGTTGACAATATCGTAGCCGGCAGAATAGACATGGCAGGTATCCAAGCATACACCGAGACGTTCCGGCGCATTAGAGCTGGCACGGGAAATTATTTCTGCCAGCTCCTCAAAACGGGAGCCTACTTCACTGCCTTTGCCGGACATGGTTTCCAATAATACCGTTGTATGGCGTGCTTCCGGCATTACGGCATCCAAAATCTCGACGATTTGCGGAATAGCGGCGGCAACTCCCTGCCCTACGTGTGAACCGGGATGGAAATTATACAGGTTTCCGGGAAGATTTTCCATCCGTTTCAAATCATCGGCAAAAACCTCGCCGGCAAATTCCCGAACCGATGTATCTTTTGAACAGGGATTGAGCGTATACGGCGCATGAGCCAAAATTTTGCCAAACCCGTTCTGTTTTGCCAATGCCAAAAATTCAGAAACATCGGCCGGCTTTATGTCTTTGGCAGCACCGCCGCGGGGATTGCGCAAAAAGAACTGAAACGTATTGGCATTAATTTTCAAAGCCGTTTTTCCCATTGCGGCAAAACCGGCAGCTGATGACAGATGACACCCCAAATACAACATTTTACTCTCCTTGCACAATTTCTGACCGATTTGTTTTACAATTGATTTGCAAAAGCGTCAATTTTTTTATGCAAATATTATTTTTATACATATAAGATTATTTGTATACCAATCATTTTTGCGTACAGATAATTTTTTTGCGCACAGATGAAAAAAAAGCTTGTAATCTAATTTTTTTTTGTGTAGATATATGTTCGTTGAACAACGGAACGTAGTTCAGCCTGGTAGAACGCTGCGTTCGGGTCGCAGAGGTCAGTGGTTCGAATCCACCCGTTCCGACCAAACTAAAAAAATAAAAACGGATACTTTAAAGTGTCCGCTTTTTTTATACCCGCTTAAAGCCCAATTCTAGCCACTATTTCCCTTTTCAAAATTTTATAAATAGTGTTTGTCGTTTTGATTGTAACACCTTTTAAAGTATACACCTGCCACAAAAAGTATACACCGAGCACTTGGGCAATTTAATTTGTCCTCTTGCTATAGAAATCATTAAATTTACTCACTTTATATAATTTATTATGCTGTTTGCGTTTCAAATCCAACAAGGTGACCCTCATTGAAGATACTAGCCAAGTGTTTTTTATTATTCTAAATCAATGACATATACTGTCAACTTGCTTCTATAAAAAATTTTTTCATTTTTTTGAGGGGATTTTTTAGTCTCCGGGATTTTTACCTTTCGAAAGGAGGTCAAAATGACCCAAGTAGAAAAGTTAATTAAAATTATAATGCCAGACTTACTTAAGTATTTAAAAATGAAAGAAAGTGGTGAATTAGCGCAGAAAAGACTGGATAATCTTTCATTTCCAAGCATGTATCGTGTTGATAACGAAGAACGTCTTAATAATGGAGGTCAAGAATGCAAGTAGCAATGCAAGTAGCACTTTTAGAAAGGCAGTCGCTTACCCAGTTGCAAGAAATGTGGCAAAAGTATTTTGATACGCCGCCTATATCCAAAAATAAAGAATTCTATATTTCGAGGCTGGCCTACCGGATACAGGAACTTGCCTATGGAGGACTTTCAAGTCATCAGCAACAGGTCATAGCTAATATGCATGTTCCGTCTAGGTCACATAATAATTTGCCGCCGACAGGGACACGAATTGTCCGTGAGTATTTAGGTGTTGATCATGTTGTTGTGGTTCTGCCCGATGGGTTTGAATTCAATGGTCTGAAGTATCAAACCTTATCTGCGGTGGCAAAGAAAATAACCGGCCGCAAAATATCCGGACGATATTTTTTTGGTTTAGATAAGCAAGAAAAATAAAGGAGAAACCAATGGAAAGTTTTAGCCCTATCAGATGTGCAATATATACACGTAAATCAACAGATGAAGGTCTCGAAAAAGAATTCAATACCTTGGAAGCCCAACGCGAAGCCGGTGAAAATTATATTAGAAGCATGAAACACCAAGGTTGGGTTATCCTGCCGGAACATTATGATGACGGAGGTTTTAGCGGAGGAAGCCTTAAAAGGCCTGCCCTGAAACAATTATTATCAGATGTAGAGGCCGGTAAAGTTGATATGATTGTTGTTTATAAAATCGATCGTCTAACCCGCTCTTTATTGGATTTTGCTCAGTTAGTGAAGATTTTTGAAAAACACTGTTGTTCATTTGTCTCTGTCACGCAACATTTTAATACCTGTGATTCCATGGGAAAGCTGACCTTAAATATATTGCTTTCATTTGCACAATTTGAGCGTGAGCTTGGGGCTGAACGTGTCCGGGATAAAATTGCGGCCAGTAAAAAGAAAGGAATGTGGACCGGTGGTCCGCTTCCTTTGGGCTACGATTCTAAAAATAAAAAACTGGTGATTAATAAAGAAGAAGCTGAAATTGTGCGTTTTATTTTTGAGGATTATAAGCGCACAGGGTCGCAATTTCAGACAGTGCGGGATGTAAATGAAAAAGGATATAAGCCTAAAGAGCGCATGACTAAAACCGGAAAGAATATTTCAAAAGGCAGTTTTAATCATGCCATGATCAGCAACATACTTAATAATCCGGTTTATTTAGGAAAAGTTGTTTATAAAGGTGAATTGTATGACGGCCAGCACAAAGCAATCATTTCGCAAGAACTGTGGGACGAAGTCAAAAGTCTGCGAAAAGCTAATTTAGGTGAAGCGTTCCGGCCATCGCGTGTCATCAAGCATTCCTTATTAAAAGGATTGATAGAATGCGAATATTGCGGTGCTATGACCCCAACGCGCAGTAAACATGGAAATAAGTATTACGAATATTACACACCACTGAAGACGGTAAAGGAAGGTGCAAAAATTGCACATTGCAAGGTTGGAAGCATTCCTGCCGGAGAAATTGAATCATTTGTTATTGATAAAATCAAAAGTATATTTCAGGCTCCTGAATTTCAGCAGGGATTATTAAAAGAATTTGAAAATCAAGGACATAATTGCAACGCGGCTGACATTCATAAAATTATCAGTGATATAGGTGATGCCATTAAATATTTTGAGCCTAGAACCATACACAATTTTATATCAGAACTAGTTAGAAAAGTAATTATTTGCCATGATCACATTGAAATTAAATTGCAACCGTTTGCGGCAACTTTGTATGAAAGCAGTTTGGTAAAACCTGATCCAGCCTTTAATAATAAGATTTTGGAATTAAAATATCCGGTGCGGTTTGGACAAAAGCGCGGTCGCACAGTTATTGTTGAGCCGGCTTCTGTGGAAAGAATAACTCCTCATCGTGATGAAAAACTTTTTAATGCTGTTACACTGGCATTTTATTGGAAACAAATCATGGAAGAAAAACATTTATCCGTGACAGAATTAGCAAGGAGGGAAAATATAGACCGCGGGTATATGGGGCAAATCATTCGCCTGACAACACTTGCCCCAGATATCATCATGGCAATAATCAACGGCACACAGCCTAAACTATTAAACTTACGCAAACTACTGCGTGAACGGTTTCCTTACTCTTGGGAGGAACAAAAACGCGAATTAGGCTTTATATAATTACGCCTTCTCGGCTTTATTTAAATTAAATTTAATGGAGATATTCTCCGTCTTCCGAATTTCAAGTGCTCATTGCAAGACATTAAACTTATGAGTATATAGCCTTTTGTATAAATCATTAACAAAAGGTTAAAATATGACACAAAATTTATTCAATGGACTACCACCTAGGGTGGTAACATATATCAAGATTCATTTGCGATATATTTTTTCAACAGGATTATTTAGTTATCAGGAACGAGAGGACTTAATTCAAGATTTAGTCCTCTTTTATTTAGAGCGATTTTATCGTAAGAAAGAAGTTCCTGATGATTACTTATTTGTATCAATAAAAACAAAAGCACAGCAAATTCTACGAACCCGGTTGCGACAGTTGCAATCGGGTTTTTTCGCCACAGAATCATTAAATAGTATGTGCGAGGAAGAAGGTTTTGAAGCTACTTCTGATTTTTCATTAAGTACATTGGAAAATAAAATTTCAATCAGGGAATTAAAATCAATTGTTTCTGATAAAGAGTGGCAATTTATAAGGCTCATTTTATTTGGTTTTACAAATGATGAGGCGACATCTAAGGCGCATGTATCAAAAAACGTTTTAGGAAATATCAGGGATAAAATAAGACGAAAAACCAAAAATAAAAAAATTTGATTTTTTTGAGGGGATTTTCCGACATCCGGGATTTTTACCTTTTGTATCAACCATAACAAAAGGAGAAAAAAATGGTTAAAAGCAAAAAGACTGTTTATGAAATCATTCAAACAATCCCGGTAGAAAGCATGATTGCTCTTTCGTTCCCTCAGTTGCGTGACTTCGAAGCACAGCTGAAGGAAGAAGTAATCGCCCACACCCTGAAACGCAAACAAAAGACCAAGGAATACCACCGTGCAGTTTTGGCCCTGCGGTGGGTTCAAGGTGTGATCCGGATTAAAACAATGGATGAATGACAAGGGGTGCAACATGGATAAAAAAACAACTATTTTGCTCGATACTGCCGGTTTCCTTGCGGCTGTGCATAACTATAAGAAAAGTGAAATCGCCGATTTAATTATTGCACTGTGCGAATTTAATTTATACGGATGCACTTCTATAAAACTAACGGACATGAAAAAAGTTCATTTTGATGCGATTCAAGAAGTAATTGAATTGCGCAATTCGCGTTGGCTTAAAACATGCGAGATTAACGCGCAAAACGCAAAAAAGCGAACTGCAAATCGCAAAGCGACCGCTGAGCGAAATTCGAGCGAGCCACCTGAACCAGCGCAAACCGACCGCCCGGAAGATAAAGAGAGAGATAAAGAGAACGATAGTGAACTAGATAAAGAAAAAGAGTCTGAAAGTGATTTTATAAATAAAAAGGATAAAGATAAAGGGCCGGAAAATGTGGATAAGTCACGATACGTTGGTGCTCCGAGCGTTGAAGAAGTGGCGATTTATTGCAAGGAAAGTGGTTATACCATCGACCCGGTGGCGTTTGTGAAGTGGAATTCTGACCGCGGCTGGATGAACGGCAAGAAGTACATTGCGCTGGATTGGCGAAAGGCTGTCAGAAAATGGTTTTGCAAAGAAAACGGTTTGTCCTACTCCGAAATGGAGAGCATGACTGACATCTGTCATGATATGCTTAGCAAGGTAACGGGGGCGCAAGATGAAGCAAGTCACACTTGAACAAATCAAAAAGGATCTGGAAACAGCCGTCTATGTAGAACGGTTGATGCCACCAGTCCGACCTCCAAAATATCGGTGTTGGCTTTTTGAGATTGTTTATACTCCGCAGGAAATTGCGTTCATGGAACGACATCCGATCCGTCCTCGTCCAACACAAGAACAAATAGGAATTTGGGAAATGGTAATCTTGCGGTGGCTCCCCATACTTGATGTAGACGAAAGATCCATTGTATGGAAACGCTCAAGTCATATACCATGGAAATTACTTTGCCGTTCCACAGGTCTATCTAGGCAAGCCTTGCACCGAACTTATTTGATTGGATTAGCAAAGATTTTTGGCTTCGTTAATAAAGGCAAGCGAGGTAAAAAAATGTAATGACATTTTTGATGTTTACATTTTTCCTGAAAATCGCTATAAAAATTGGTATAATCGGGAGTGAGTTGTAAACAGGCGAACGGTTATACATTTTTACAATAGCATTTTAATCCGCTGGCAGCAAACCGGCGGATTTTTTGTTGTAATTTTCCAATAAATCTGCCATAATCAGGGCAACCTCGTCGGGTGACGTGGTGATGTGGATTTAGGCCAACTTGTCCTACTATAACGGACTAAACAGGAGAAAGACTTATGCTTAAAACAGCTGAAGCGGTGTCTATCGGCCACCCGGATAAAACAGCCGATTACATTTCAAGTTACATTTTAGACAGACTTATCGAGCAGGATCCAGGCGTTCATTACGCTGTGGAAGTTATGGTCAAAGATAACTGCGTTATGCTAGGTGGTGAGGTCAAAGGTTCGGTAGATATGTCAGACATCGAAACATATGTCAAGAATGCCCTCCGAGAAATCGGTTATGATGAACATTACTCTGACATATGGAAAAATTATGCCATAGATGTTCGACATATAGAGGTCATAAACAAAATCGGGGTCCAATCGGCCGACATCAATCAAGGTGTTGAGCATGACGGCTGGGGTGATCAAGGCGTGTTTGTGGGCTATGCCTGCAAAGGCCCGGCTCTCATCAACCGCGAGTTATGGCTGGCACGTAAACTAAATGATGCTCTTTATGAACATGCAAAGACATCATCTAACCTTGGCCTCGACATAAAAACACAAATTACCATAGATGATGCAACCGGTGACATAGTGACGGCCATAGTTGCCATACCTATGTTAGAGCCGGAAGACATCAAACCATTTGTCGTTGATGCGCTTGGGACACAGCCAAAGTCCATCATCGTGAACGGCACCGGCATTTATCAATTCCATTCGTCCATTGCCGACTGTGGTATTACCGGTCGGAAATTGGCGTGTGACTTCTACTCTACCGCCTGTCCGATTGGCGGTGGCTCGCCTTGGACCAAGGACCCGAGCAAGGCTGACTTAACATTGAATGTCTACGCCCGTTACCTTGCAACCGAAAATCTTGGTGACAATGATGAGTGCTTCGTCTATCTTTCATCTTGCATCGGAAAAGCAGAATTACCAAGCGGTCTGATACGAACCGTTAAGAACGGTGTTGTTACGAACAGTCCTCTGTTCTGTAATCAGAAGCCCAAGAAGCTAATTAGATTCTTTGGTTTAGACCGTCCGATCTACACAAAACTGTGTCGCAAGACATTGCAAGCACTGACAATTGTACCGGTTGAACGAAAAAAACTGGTTGTTTAATATAGCGTTTTTCTCCTTGGCTTTGCTCCCGTTGGCTGTCAGATTTTGACAGCCGATGGGCTGCGGGTCCTTACTTTCTCCGGATCGTATGCGGGGGTCCAAGCCGCGGCATTTTTCTAGCAAAACACAAAAATTTTGGGTGGTCAGTGGTCGCCTAAAACACAGTAATATCAAATAGTTATAACAATAAATTAAAATTTTGAGTGGTCACTTTTTAATTTTGGGTGGTCACCCTTTGTTTTATCACACAAATTCAGGAGCAAAAATGGAATTTCAACAGAACTTTCCAGTGGATAAACTTATCCCTTACGCACGCAACTCGCGCACGCATAATGATGAACAAGTGGCGCAGATTATGGCCAGTATTAAGGAGTTCGGCTTTACCAACCCGATCCTTATCGGCTCGGATAACGTTATTATTGCCGGACATGGCAGATTTTTGGCGGCTCAACGCTTAGGCATGACAGAAGTTCCGGTCATCGTTTTACCGGACTTAACTGAAACGCAACGTCGAGCCTTGGTCATTGCCGATAACCGGATCGCCCTCAACGCCGGTTGGGATGAAAAGATGTTGGCATTGGAAATCGGTGAGCTGAAGGATGAGGACTTTGACCTAACTAACCTCGGCTTTACCGATGATGAACTAAAGGCCCTCGAGAACTTTGGCGAAATTCAGGACACTGGTAACACCGAAGATGATGAGGTTCCCGAGGCCCCGGTTGAACCTACCTCCAAGCATGGTGACGTTTGGCAGTTGGGAAACCACCGGTTGATGTGCGGCGACACGACCATGATAGACGATTTCAAAAAGTTAATGCAAAACGACGTGGCCGACATGATCTTTACCGACCCGCCATACAATGTTAACTACGGCGCAACGATGAAAGACAAACTCCGTTATCACACCAGTCCGAACCATGGCCGCACCATTATGAACGACAACCTGGGCGAAGATTTCGAGCAGTTCCTTTACGATGCCTGCACCAATATGCTGATGTATTGCAAAGGTGCCGCTTACGTTTGCATGAGTTCGTCCGAACTTCACACTCTTTATTCGGCATTTGTGAAAGCCGGCGGCAAATGGTCCACCTTTATCATTTGGGCCAAGAATACCTTTACCTTGGGCCGGGCCGATTATCAGCGACAGTATGAGCCTATCCTCTACGGCTGGGTGAGCGACAAGCCTCACTATTGGTGTGGTGACCGGAACCAGTCCGACATTTGGGAATATAACAAGCCACAGCACAATGACCTGCATCCGACAATGAAACCGGTCGAGCTTGTTGAGCGCGCTATCAACAACAGCTCCAAGGTTGGCGAGATTGTTTTGGACGGATTTGGCGGTTCCGGGTCGACTTTAATCGCCTGTGAGAAGACCGGTCGAGTCGCAAGACTGATGGAATTGGACCCGAAATACTGCGATGTTATCGTGAAAAGATGGGAAGATTGGACCGGTAAAAAGGCTGTTCTGATAGAAAGTGGCGAAAATGTAAAAAAATAATGCAGAAACAAGAACTTATAATACAGAATTAACTGGATAATTCTTTGAAAAAGAGCGTTCATTGAGATGTCAAGATACAACAGCGAAAGGAAATTAAAATGAAAACAGTTAAAACTTACATGGTCAGAAAGCCCTCAGATCTCGACGAAGTAAAGAGCATAACCAGAGCCAACAGCGACAGACTTGAAACTGTGGCGGTGGTTGAAACCATTAACCTGACACCGGCCGAACATAAAAGAGTATGCAAGAGCCCACTTAACGACTACGGCTTCTTAAAAGGCAAAGGCGGCTACAGCGATGAGCATGAATACCGCCAGGTGGTTGAGATTACAGCAGACGGCCAGCCGACACTTTACGCTGACCCGTCAGGATCAAGCTACTGCCGCTACTTAGGCATAGAGGTTAACTAGAAAGGAAAAACAATGACTGAGATTTTAAAGACACAAAACAAAACCTGGGGATTTTGGGGAACCGCCAGCAACCATATAGAACATAAAAAGGAAATGCAGGCATTTTGGGATAAGGCCGCCGAGATAATCCAATCCAAGGGCTTAACCCCGCAACAAACCTTAGGGCTGATGGACAGCCGCTGGGGCCGCCATATCGCTGACGAGTTTGCCGAGGAGCTCAGCACTAACTTGGAAACATTCGCCTCGGTATTTAAAAGGCAAATGAGCACGATCCGACTGATTAAAGAATACCGCTACTATGTGGACCCGAAAGCATTCCCGGACGTAAAGCCTCGCGCTTATGAGAACTTTGCCAAGGATTTAACCAAACTCTGCAAGACCTACGGCGTAACGATAAAGTGCATCGGCGGCGTAAGCCTGCACTCGCAAGACGAAATGAAAAAGCTCCTAGGTTACAGTTCAGATCTGGACAGCGGTGACATATTACCAATTTGGAGAGATTAAAATGTATAAAGAAGTACCTGAAGATTTGATGGCCAAGATTAAAGCGGCCGCAGGAACCATTAACAAACATAATTGTGCGGTTGATACCATGCTTATCGCTGTTGGAAATAATTACTATGGTTACCAACCGCACCCTCAGCCGAAAAAAAAGAAATACTGCCAAGTGGCAGATAAACGGCTCGAGGAACTGAGCCACACGTTCAACGAGGTCCATGATGAACTGGCAAAAGAAAACATCGACCTCTTGGTTTGTTTTGTGGCTCTAAAAGACGGCGGTGCAACGGTTTTCGTATCTCAAGAAGCCGTTAACCGCCGCCTTGACGTATTTAACGAACTCAAAAAAATGGAGAAACAACATGCCAAAATATCCTGATATTACGGTCCAGCTGACCGGTAAAGACGGTAACGCATTTAATATATTAGGTATATGTTTACGAGCTATGCGCCGGGCCGGACTAAGCCAAGAAGAATGCGAAGCCTTTCAGGCGGAAGCGACCTCAGGCAATTACAACCACTTACTTGCTACCTGCATGGAATGGTTTAACGTAGAATAATTGGAAATAAAAAAACTGGGATTTTTTGAAAAATCCTAGTTTTTTTGTAAAATTCCAGTCGCTATGCGTTGGCCTTAAGGTAATAAGTCCGCACGCCGTCTTTCTTTTCGGAGGCGATGGTTGATTTAGTCTTTTTGGCATAAAGCGACATCGCACCGCGGATCGAGTTTTCTTTCCATCCGAGGGCCTCAGCCATCTCTTTTAAGGTAGCTCCTTCCGGGCGGCTGAGCATAACAACCATAAAGGCTGTTTTGTCGCGACCGTCAATCTTAACCGGTTGCGGCTGTGCGATCGTTGGCTCCGGCTCGGCTACCTTGGCCAGGGTTTCGGTCAGGATATTACCTAACTCTTTATCAGTAATACTGGAGGTTGATTTTTTAGTTGTAGTCTTAGCTACTGTTTTTTTCTTTTGTGTTGTCATTTTTTTATCCTTTCTATCTGGTTAACACAACACAATACATGCTTGGAAATAAAATTATATCCAGTAAATAATGCAAGAAAGTGAAGAAATATGGCAAATAAAGTATCAATGCGGGAATATGCGCGACTTAGGGGCGTAAATTTAAGCGCAGTTCAGAACGCAATCAAGTCCGGCCGCATTCATACCGAGCCTGATGGCAAAATAGACGTGGAGGAAGCCAATCGGGACTGGTTCATCAATACCGACCAGTCAAAACAGCGTAAACCCGACCCGATATTTGAATCTCAGATTGAAAGCCGACCCAATAACATGGGAACCTTTCAACAGGCCAAAACGGCCGATATTTATTACCGGGCCATGATCGCCAAGGCAAAACTGAGGGTTTTGAATGGCGAGGTCGTCGATAAAAAGAAAGCCGCACAGTACGCATACACGCTGGGCCGCTCCATCAGAGATCTGATGTTGAGCTTCCCGGTGCGCTACGGTGCGATTATTGCTTCCGAGCTGAATACGGATGAACACACAACAACATTGATTTTGGAGAAATATATCAGTGAACTCCTTTCAAACAGCGAAGAACTCCTCAATCGAAACCTTTGATTTGCAGGGTTTTATTGCATCAGAGATATTCCGGGGATTAGAACCGGACAGCTATATGTCGGTGTCGGACTGGGCTGATGCGTACCGAACCTTGTCGTCAAAGTCGGCCGCAGAACCCGGTCGCTGGCGTACCAAACGTACACCTTACCTGAAAGAGATAATGGACTGCCTATCGCCAAGGTCGCCAATTCAAAAGGTCGTCTTTATGAAGGGTGCACAGATCGGCGGCACCGAATGCGGCAATAACTGGATCGGCTACATCATTCACAAGGCTCCAGGTCCGATTATGGCTATCTCGCCAACTGTGGAAATGGCCAAGCGTAACTCGCGCCAGCGTATTGACCCGCTGATCGAGGACTGTCCAACCCTTAAAAACCTGGTCAGTTCCGCCCGGTCACGCGATAAAGGCAACACGATGCTGTCAAAGGACTTCCAAGGCGGTGTGTTGGTAATGACCGGTGCGAACTCGGCTGTTGGGCTTCGTTCCATGCCGGCCCGATACCTGTTTATGGACGAGATTGACGGTTATCCGGCAGATATCGAGGGCGAAGGTGATCCGATCCTGCTGGCAGAGCGAAGAACAGCGACATTTAACACCAAGAAAAAGATATTCCTGGTTTCAACGCCGACAATAAAGGGAGTTTCGGCCATTGAGCGCGAGTTTTCGCACTCGGACCAAAGGTTCTATAAACTTCCTTGCCCGTTCTGTGGCGGTTTTCAGGCCCTTAAATGGGAACAAATCCGGCCGCAGGAAAATGGCATAGTCTTTTATGAATGCGAACATTGCCACAAGCTGATAGCGGAACATTATAAAACACAGATGCTTGAAGCCGGCCACTGGGAGGCAACATCGGAATCTATTGACAGCTTGACCGCAGGATTTCATCTATCCTCGCTTTACTCCCCGGTCGGGTGGTTGTCTTGGGCCGAATGCGTGCAAGTTTATGAAAAAGCCAAGAAAGATGCCACGCTGATGCAAGGTTTCCGGAATACGATTTTAGGCGAAACCTACGAGCAAGAAAGCGAGGCTCCGGAATGGCAACGGCTCTACGAAACCCGGGAAAATTACCCGATGGGCGTTGTGCCGCACGATGGTTTATTCCTGACCGCCGGTGTGGATATTCAAAAGAACCGTATCGAATGTGAAGTAGTCGCTTGGGGCCGGCAAAAGCAAAGTTGGTCCGTTGACTATTATGTTTTAGACGGCGACACCGCTAAGCCGGAGGTTTGGGCCAAACTGGCCGATGTGGTCAATAAGGACTATCCGCACGAAAGCGGGATCACAATGCCGATCCGGGTGATGTGCGTTGACTCCGGTTATGCCACGCAAGACGTTTACAGCTTTGTGCGCCAGTTTAACCAAGCTGTTTGGGGTGGTAACGGTGCCAGGGCCAATGCGCCAAGGACTGTTGTCGCCATCAAAGGTCAAAGCCGCGATACCGCGATGATCCTGTCCACTTCGAAGGCTGATACGAAAAAGAAAGGCCTGAAGGTGTGGAACGTGTCCGGTCCGGTTATCAAAACCGAGCTTTACCGGTGGCTGAAGATGGAACGTGTCGGAGAAGATGCCTCACAGTTCGGCCGCTGTCACTTCCCGGCATACGCTGAGGAGTATTTCAAACAGCTGACCGCTGAACGCCAAATCGTCAAGGTGACCAACGGTTATCCGAAGTCAGTTTGGGAAAAAGACCCGACCCGGCGAAACGAAGCCTTGGACTGCCGAGTTTATGCGCGTGCCGGTGCGGCAATTTATGGTCTTGACCGGATATCCGAGCGCGGCTGGCAAGAGCTTGAATCGGCTATTCCGACCAAAACAACCGAAAAGCTAAAGATTAAAAAGCAACCGAAATTTATTCAAATCCAACCAACAAAGGTAAATGACCCATGGCTATAACAAACATAGAAGTATTGAAAACAAGACTGGCCCAGGCCGAAGAAGCTTACCATAAATTGATGATCGGCGAAAAGGAAGTAACGGTCAGCGTTGGAAGTTTTGGCTCAACAACCTACAACCAAGCGAGCCGAACAGCTCTTGAAAGCTACATCAGCTCTCTTAAATCGCAAATTGCCGCGGCTGAAGGCACACCAACCTGTCGCCGCCGGATAATGAAAGTGAGTTTTTAATGACAGACACATCACACAAAGCAGCTTCGCAAACTTTGCGAGAAATTGCCTCTTGGCTTCCGGGCCGCGGTTCTGCCGACAGCGATTTGTTGCCGGAATTGGACACGATTGTTGTCCGGTCACGTGATTTAACGCGAAATCATGGAATTGCCGCCGGTGCCATGCAGACCCTGTCCGATAACATTGTCGGAACCGGGTTTCGTTTATCGGCCAAGCCGGACTATCGGCTACTGGGCAAAACCAAGGAATGGGAAGAAGAATGGCAGGCACATGTTGAAAGTTTATGGCGATCATGGTCCGAAACTTTTGAATGTGATGCGGCCAAATCCTTAACTTTCCATGGCCTGACGACACAAGTTTTCAAGTCTTGCCTGATCAACGGCGAGGCTTTGGCTATTCCGCTATGGCTGAAGGACCGGAAGTTTTCTACTGCAATTCAGTTGGTAGAACCCGACCGGCTCTCTAATCCAAACGGCCAAACGGATAGCAAAACCCTCCGCGGTGGTATTGAAATAGATAAATATGGCGCACCGGTTGCCTACTATATTCAAAAAGACCACCCGGGCGACTTTTGGACAAGAACTGCGTCTTGGGAGCGTATTCCGGCATTTACTTCATTTGGCCGGAGACGAGTTCTACACGTTCACGACATCAGCCGTATCGGCCAATCTCGTGGAAAGCCTGTCCTCAGTTCCATAATGCCGATGTTCAAAATGTTGGACCATTACGAACGATCCGAGCTTCAGGCCGCGATCGTCAACGCAATGATAGCCGCATTTATTGAAACTCCGATGGATGGCGAAAGCCTGAACGAACTGTTCGGCGGCTCAAGTGATGATTACCTGTCTGCGAAAAAGGATTGGCAGGTTAAACTTGAAGGTGGCTCTATCATCCCTGTTTTTCCTGGTGATAAAGTCGCGCCATTCACACCATCACGACCGAACTCGGCTTATGGAGCTTTCGTTGAAAACTTGCTCAGGCATATCGGAACCGGCCTTAACATTCCTTATGAATTGCTGTTAAAGGACTTTTCAAAGACGAATTACTCGTCTGCTCGGTCAGCTTTACTGGAAGCCTGGCGATACTTTAATGGCCGCCGGCAATGGCTATCGACCTATTGGGCTACACCGGTTTATGAGCTTTGGCTGGAAGAAGCCGTCAATAAAGGACTGGTTGATGCACCGGACTTTTACGAGAACCGCTATGCTTACACAAGATGTAAATGGATCGGTCCGGGTCGCGGCTGGGTTGATCCGGTTAAAGAAGCTCAGGCCTGCCAAATCCGAATGAACATTGGCTTATCCACTTTGGAAGCTGAATGTGCCGGTCAAGGCTTGGACTGGGAAGAAGTTTTGGAACAACGTGCGAGAGAAAAAGCCAAACTCACCGAATTAGGTTTAACAACTGAAAATTCAATACAAAAGGAGGTTGAAACATCACAAGAAACAGATGAATCCGGTAATTTTTCTTAGAGTATCTGGGAATATCTGGTAATAATTGACTTAGAGATGTGATAGTTCAGTAAAATCTGCAATAGCATTGCGGATTTTCTGCCATTTCTTATACTTTCCATCCTAAAAGTGTCAAAATATTAACTATTTTCCATCCGAAAAGTGTAAAAAACAACTTGATTTTCCATCCGAAAAGTGTTATTAGATACTATGTTAATATTAGGAGATCATATGAAAAGATACGCTTTACAAAATTTAGTTGCTTGGAAAAACAGTAAAAATCGCAAACCGTTACTGCTGTATGGTGCACGTCAAGTTGGTAAAACATGGCTTATGGAAGAATTTGGAAAAACAAATTTTTCTGATTATGTGGCCATAAATGTTGAAAAAAATGAGCGAATAGCCAATGTTTTTAACAATACATTAAATCCACAAGAAATCGTGACTGCGATTGAAATGGAGGCGCGTAAAAAAGTCACTAAGGATACATTGATTATTATAGATGAAATTCAAGCATGTCCTCGTGCAATAACCTCTTTGAAGTATTTTTGTGAAGACTTGCCGGAATATCATGTAATTGCAGCGGGTAGTTTACTTGGGGTTGCCATACACCAGGGCATCTCTTTTCCTGTTGGAAAAGTTGAATCCATGTATATGTATCCGATGACATTTTGCGAATTTTTAGATGCTTTAGGAGAAGAAAAACTTTGTGAACTTATTAATAGCTCTGATTTTCAGATGATAAACTTATTCAAAGATAAGATCATCACTTATTTGAAAACATATTTTTACGTTGGCGGAATGCCAGAGGTTGTTAAAAACTATATTGAAAATAAAGATTTTCAAGAAGTTAGAGAAATTCAAAATCGGATATTGAGTGATTATAAACAAGACTTTTCTCATCATATTCCTCCGACTATACGTCCTCAGGTTACAAAACTTTGGGATTCAATTCCTCGTCAGCTGGCAAAAGAAAATAAAAAATTTGTTTATAGTGAAATCGAAAATACAAAAGCACGAGTGAAAGAATATGATCCTGCATTAGAGTGGTTGAAAGATAGCGGATTGGTGTACCAAATAATGCGCTTAAGTAAACCTGCGTTGCCGATTAAAGCCTATCAGGAATATAATAATTTTAAATTATTTTTGTCGGATATAGGTTTGCTGTCTGCAAAATCAGATCTCGATATACGAACATTATTAGAAGGATCAAAAGTTTTTACCGAATTTAAGGGTTCAATAACAGAACAGTTTGTTTTACAAGAATTGAAAGCAATACAGAATATTGATATTGCGTACTGGGCAAATGATGCTGGTCGAGCTGAAATAGATTTTGTTATACAACTTGATTCTCAGATTATACCTGTAGAGGTTAAGGCAGGTATCAATTTGAAAGCAAAAAGCCTAAATGTATATAAGGAAAAGTTTAATCCAGATATTCTTGTCAGGACTTCATTGGCTGACTACAAAAAATCTGATAATCTATGTGATATTCCATTATATATGATAGAACAAATAAAGCAAATTTGTAATCTGTAGCTCTATTTTACAAAAATAGCAAAATACGAAAAAAATAAAATAGCCTCACTTTTGTGGGGCTTTTTTGATGCCTTTACGAACGAGAAAGTAAAGGTTGTTTGATTATCCTTTACTTTTTCAAAAAGAAAGTAAAGGTTTTTAATTTTTTGAAAGGAAAAAAATGAAACTCATGCAAAAAACAGTGTGGGCAATAACGCCCGAGATGCTCTCGACAATGATTTCGATAGCGCACCAAACGAACAAGAGCCCTGAGGCCATAGCCAAAGAAATGGGTCGCGATATGAAAAACACCTACGCCGTCTCCACCCGAGGCGGCGTTGCTGTTATTCCGGTAACCGGTCCGCTATTCAGACATGCCAACCTTTTGACGGCGGTCTGTGGCGCGACATCTTATGAACTCTTGGCTCAAGACTTTAACAAAGCCCTGAACGATCCGAACATATCAGCCATTTTGTTTGATGTGGACAGTCCGGGCGGCGAAGTTAACGGTTGCTCTGAGCTTGCCGATATGATCTACAACGCTCGCGGTAAAAAGCCGATCCTTGCTTATGCCTCCGGTTCTTGTTGCTCCGGTGCATACTGGATTGCCTCGGCCTGTGACAAGATTATGGCGGCAGATACGGCTATCCTCGGTTCTATCGGGGTTGTGTCCATCTTTGAAAAAGAGGACGAGAAAAAGACTATTGAAATTGTTTCCTCGCAAAGTCCGAACAAGCGGCCGGACGTGGAAACAGAAGAAGGGAAAGCCAAAATCCAGGCTCATATTGATGCGCTGGCAGAGGTTTTCATCAATAAAGTTGCGCTCCACAGGGATATATCGCCGAAAAATGTCATCGAAAACTTCGGTGGCGGTGATGTTTTTGTGGGCCAAAATGCTGTTCGGATCGGTCTGGCGGACAGCCTAGCTTCGTTTGAAGCCATCATCTCAGACCTTAACACTCAATCAACGGAGAAATCATTCATGAATGATACTTTAGAAAAAACGTCTGTTGACATCAAAGCACAGGAACGCGAGCGCATGTCTCAAGTTCTTTCTGCCGAAAATGTTAAAGGCAAGGAAGCAACTGCTCAGGCATTGCTTGCCAAGACCGATTTGTCAGCATCTGACATTTTGGCCATTTTAGAAACGGTGCCTGTTGCCAAACAAACCAATGCGCTTGATGTGGCAATGGCACAAATCAAAAACCCGGCGATCACACCATCTGCCGAGGATAAAGAAGAAACACCCGAAGACGTTGCAAACCGCATCGCTTCTTACACAATTGGAGGTTAACATATGACTGTACAAGGATTTACGGACCAAGGGTCCACAACCGCCGATACCTTATTGGCCGGCGAATTCCCTCGCGTTTCTGAACTTGCAACCATTACCGGCGGCAGTTACACGCGAGGCACAGTATTAAAGGCATCAGGTGATGCTTTGACCATCTGTGGTGCATCTGACACACCTGAAGCCATTTTGGCTGAGGCTGTTGATGCCACAAGCGAAGATAAACAAGCCGTTGTCTATTTGACCGGTGAGTTTAACTCTGCGGCTCTGACTGTGGCAAGCGGTGCTTCTGCTGACGGCTTAAAGGCCAAACTCAGAGCGAAAAACATCTTTATTAAAACAAATCAAGCATATTGAAAGGAATAAATAATGGATATTTTTTCTACAAACGTGCTCGCAAAAGTCGTTGAACGTTTACACACGCCTTCGTCTTTCTTGCTCGACACCTTCTTCCCGAATGTGCAAACTTCGGATAAAGAAGAGATCTTTTTTGATGTAACGGACAGCAAGCCGCGCATCTCTCCGTTTGTTTCTCCACTTCTTCCCGGCAAGGTTGTTGATAGCGGTGGTTATCAGACCAAATCATTCAAGCCGGCTTATGTGAAAGACAAACGTCGCTTTGATGCAAACATTCCGTATAAACGTGTTGCCGGTGAGATTATCGGCGGCTCTCTGTCTCCAGCTCAACGCTATGAACGCGCTTTGGCCACAACTTTGACCGACCAGTTGGAAAATCTGACCCGTCGTGAAGAAGTCATGGCGGCCGAAATCTTAAGAACCGGACAAGTTGTTGTTTCCGGTGATGGTTATCCGTCTACAACGGTGAATTTCGGACGTGATGCGGCTTTGACAAAGGCCTTAACCGGTTCTGCCACATGGGAAACTGCGGCTGTTAACCCGATTGAGGACTTGGAGGACTGGGCCGACTTGGTTCAAACAAAGTCCGGTATGATCGCAAAAACGGTCATCATGGATCCTGAAGCATGGAAAATCTTCCGTTCAAAAGATGATGTGAAGAAGTTCTTGGATTACCGCAGAGGCACCAACAACACTTTGAATGTTGACCCGTTCATTCGCGGCGAAAACTCCAAAGTGCGCTACGTTGGCTCTATCGGTGACTTTGATATCTATGTTTACAATGACCTTTATATCAATGATGCCGGTGTCGAAAGCAAACTCTTGCCGGCCAAAACCGTCATCATGGGAGCCAAAGACGGACTTGAAGGAACCCGTTGCTATGGCGCTATCCACGATGAAAAAGCAAACTGGACCGCTCATCGCTACTTTACGAAGTCATGGGTTGAGGAAGATCCATCGGTTCGTTGGCTGTTATTGCAGTCTGCGCCTTTGGTCGTTCCTTATCGTCCGAATGCTTCATTCTGTGCAACCATTGGTTAGGAGGTATAAATGCGTATTAAGGCCTTGATTACATTAGTTGTATCTGCCGGCAGAGAAATTGCTCCCGGTAAGGAGTATGACCTGAACGAAGCAGATGCAAAAAGTCTGATAGAACGCGGTTTTGCAGTGCCTGTTAAAGGTGGACAAAAGCCGGCAACACAGCCACAGCAACCACAAGAACCTGATGAAACAGGAGGTAAAGATGCCCCTTCCTCTCAAAAAGGCGGTGGACAGCCTGTTTAATCGGTGCGGAACGATCGGGAATTATCAAGGACGAGAAGTCCTTTTTTTATTGATTGAACCGGACGAAGTGGTCGGTGTGGGTTTTGTTAAGGCTCACACCGACACGCATTTTATGAAGATACGGATTTCTGATGCGCCTGATTTAGCTGTCGGGGACACGATAGAAACAGATGCGGCAACTTATCGGGTGCATACGGAACCGGTCAAAGATATTCATAATCTAGTATGGAGTGTTGATGTGCTATGCAATTAAAACTTGCACTACAAGGGAAACTGTCTGATGTCATGGAAAAGCACTATTCAGAAGGTGCCAAGGCTGTGACGTTAGGAATATCGGCGGCAACGAATGGACTTAAAACGTCTTTACGTGAACAGGTCCGCTCGGCCGGTATGAGTTCCCGTATGGCCAACACTTGGCGCGGTGTCGTCTATCCGAAAGGAAAAACGAGTACCAGCGCGGCCGGTCAGGTCTATTCTAATGCCGAAAAGATTATGCAGGGCTTTGAATACGCAAGCATTATCCGAGGCAAAAACGGTCTGTGGCTTGCCATTCCGACCGATGCAATCCCGAAAAAAGCACGCGGTAAACGTATGACACCGGGTCTTTATGAACAGATGAAAGGCGTGCGGCTACAGTTTGTGTATCGCCGCAATGCCTGTTCATTGCTTGTCCATACCAAAAAGAAAAAGACGGTCATCGCCTTTATCTTGGTGCCTCAGGTCAAAATGCCGAAACTGATCAATTTTGAAACCGAGAGCGAGCGATGGAAAGCGCAAGTTCCGAGCCTGATTATGGAGAACTGGAAAGATTAAGCCGGATAACTTTCCGGCTTTTTTGTTACTTATTTCTGTGGTCATCGCCCCATTGACAGAGGTCAAATAATATTGGTATCAGCGACTTTCCTTTATCGGTTAAGCTGTATTCCACTTTGGGCGGAAGTTGCGGATAAACCTTGCGAGCAACTAAACCATCGGCTTCCAATTCTTTTAAGGTTGCGCTTAGCATCTTAAAGGAAATCTTGCCGATGAGCCGATGTAAAGCATTATGCCGTAAAACCTCAAATTCACCGAGCCAATAAAGGATAATCATCTTATATTTGCCGCCAATCAGTGATAATGTGTAGCCAAATCCCGTATCTTCCAGTTTGGTATTCGGATTGATACACCTTGCCTGCATTTTACACTCTCCTTTGGGTTAGTATTAAACAAATTTGTTAGTATTGATTTTCTGTATTATATAATATAAAATTACTATTAGCAAGATTATTTTAGGAGATACTTATGCTAAAAAAGATACTTTTTATGGTGGTAATATTCGGTATGTTTGCAATGCCGAGTTATGCCGCAGATATTAACACTAACAATGGAGAAAATACAATGACGGAGACATCTGTTAAAGATTACGAGGCGGTAAAGGCTGTCTTAAACAAATATTTGGAAGCCGGAAAGCAAGGTAAAAGCGAAGTTATGAAACCAGCATTTCATAAAGATGCCATAATGTACACTTCTGCCAAAGGTGAAGTCAGTGGCGGAGCAATTCAAGGTTTGTATGATTATATTGACGGCAACCCTGCCGCACCGGAAATTGAAGCCGAAATCACAGCGATTGATATTGCCGGAACGGTTGCTTATGCCAAAGTTGAATCAAATAATTGGCATGGTGCAAGATTTTCCGATATGTTCTTACTGGTTAAAGAAGGTAATGAATGGAAGATTTTAACTAAAGTTTATTACACACACTAATATAACTGGAAATCAATTTTAACGTTAACGCCATCTTCTGATGGCGTTTTTTATTATGGAGAACTGGAAAGATGAGTAAAAGAGAAATCGTATTAAACGCTTTATTTGAAAGGCTTTCAACGCTTGATGTGTCTGTTAAGCGCAATGATCCTCTGCCGCAGAAAATTCCTGACGGCGGTTTGGTTATTTTGCGCGATGGTAATGTCGGCGAGCCCGAGATTTTATTATCCCCGACTTGCTACATTTTCACACATCGGGCCGAATTGGAAGTCATTGTTCAAAAAGAAACACCGGCCGAGCGCGATCAAGCCTTGGACGGATTGTTGGTTCAAATCGGTGAGCTTTTACAGGAAGATCCTGGCCTGGGAGGTGAAGTTGATTACATGCATGCGGATCCACCCGAGTTCGTGGAAGAACCGGTCGAAGGTGGCGTAACCATCAAAGGTGCAATCGTTCCCATTGTCCTTGAATACACCTCAAATTCTAACTTAATTTAACAAAGGAGACAAATATGTCACGAGCATATGGCTGGAATGCCAAACTATTAATCGCTGAAGAAAGCACTTACGGCACTCTTTCTTCGGGACCTTATACCCAAGTGCCGTTTGCATCAAGCGCAATTGACAGCGAACAAGGGTTGATTTCCTCAAATGTTTTAGGCCTTGGCCGCGACCCGACCACACCATTCCAAGACGTTATTAACGTTGAAGGTGATTTGGCGGTGCCGGTTGACCTTAGAAACATCGGAATTTGGCTGAAAGCTGTCTTCGGAGTTCCGGAAACGACCAACGAAAATGGCGTTTATACGCATACATTTGAAAGCGGTAAAACCACGCTTCCGAGCTATTCACTTGAATTAGGACTTGCCGAAGTTCCTGAATTCATAAGATTCCTTGGCGCACGTGCGAACTCTATTGCCTTTAACTTTGCCAGGTCCGGTGAAGCACAGGCCACAGTTTCCTTAATGGCGCAAAGTGAAACAGCCTCGGAAACATCTGTTTCAGATGCACCGGAAGTTAAGAACTACACGCGCTTTTCACAGTTTCAAGGCTTTATTAAATCCGGTGGTGAAACATTGGCCAATGTGACCAGTGCCTCGGTTACCTATTCAAATAACCTCGAAAAAATTGAGACGATCCGGAGCGATGGTAAAGTTGAAGCTATTGACCTGGGCGTTGCCTCATTGTCCGGTTCGATTGCGGTTCGTTATGGCGATAATGCCTTGATGGATAAAGCTCGCGCCGGTGTACCGGTGGACTTAGAGCTCGGTTATCAGTTATCAGACACACAAAGGCTTGTTATCACTTGCCATGAAGTCTATCTGCCAAAACCGAAACGTTCCATTTCAGGCCCTGGTGGCATTGAATGTACTTATGATTTCCAAGGGGCCAAAAACGCAGAACTCGGCAAAATGGTAACTGTTCAATTAATTAACGATGTGGAGGAATACTAATGTTAAAGTTAAAGTTTAAGAATGAGCCTTACTGGTTGGATTTAGGTATGGGTGTCCGGGTAAAAGTTAAACCCTGCACATCTTCCGTATTCTATGAGGCAAAAGCCTATATGAATTCAAAGGTTGCCGACATGGCCAAGCGCATTAAAGATGTTCGCGAAAACGGTGCAAAAGATGAAAACTTGCCGGATTTAGAGGATATCACAAAGCGTGAAGCCTTTGCCGATCAGCAGTTAATTTTGGGTCTTGCGCTGGCGGGCATTATTGAATGGGACGGCATTTTAGAAGCCGACACAGACGAAAAAGCACCGCTGACACCGGTCAAAATTGAGGAACTCTTCACGAACTTTTGGAGTATCGCCGAAACATTCAGACAACAATATTGCGGCATTCAAGAAATACTCGAGGCCGAAAAAAACGCATATACGCCCGAGCAAGATGGCACTTCGGCTCCGGGCGAAACTACTGCCAAGGATGCGGCGAGCAAGAAATCAACTGCCCCATCTACAGATGCCGATACGTCGAAACAACCTTAAAAACAACAGAAGGACATCAGGCTTGGGAGGTTTTATTAAAACTTTCCGAGCCTGACCTTGGGGTTGCGCTGACGGTGGCTGAGAATTTGGGATTAAAAAGTGCGGTGATGACTGAACTGTTATCTGTCGGAATCCAAGGAATAAAGGCCGGCATGAATGATATGTCAGAAACTGGCAGAAGTTAAGTCCGATATCTTGAAATTTTATTTTGTGTTTGATACTAATAGAGTAAAAAGAAAGGATTAGCCATGAAAAATATACTTTTTACTTTATGTTTCTGCTTGCTAGCAATTCAGGCTCAAGCCACAGTTCGTTGTTCTGAAGATAGTTTTGGCAATAGGAATTGCTATGGAACAAACTCTGACGGCGAATATGTACACACCCGTTCTCGGACCGATAGTTTCGGAAATACTAATACATACGGAACGATCGGCAACAAGAATGTCAATACACGATCCAGGACAGACAGTTTTGGTAACACCAATACCTATGGCACTATTGGAAACTATAATGTAAATACGCGGTCTCGAACCGACAGTTTTGGTAATACCAATACATACGGAACGATTGGTACCCAAAATGTAAATACCCGTTCCCGGACTGACAGCTTTGGTAATACAAATACCTATGGCACTATCGGGAATCGAAACATTCACACGCGCTCTCGTAAAGACAGCTTCGGGAACACAAACTACTACGACTATTAAGTAAAACAAATTTCAACAAGGCACCTCAACCGTTTGGTTGGGGTGTTTTTTTATGGAAAAAACGAATGAACACAGCGAAAAAACTTTCAATCAGACTTGAAGCGGTGGGCGGCGACAAGGTTCGGCAAGAGTTCAAGAACATCGGCTCGGACGGACAGAAAGCCTTTCAGCGGATAACTCAGGTCATCACACCAGCAAACGATAACTTAAAGGTCTTGGACAACACAGCCAAGGCCTTTAATAATACCCTCAAACAGGCGGCATCGTTGGCCGGAGCCTACCTCGGGTTACGCGGACTGACGAACACTTTTAAGAGCATTGTAGAAACAAATAAAGAGTTTGAAAGACTTTCCGGTTCACTAAAAACAGTGACCGGCTCTGCAAAAGCGGCCAAAGAAGCCTTTACTTTGATTGAAGACTTTGCCACATCAACGCCATTCCAACTTGATGAAATCGTAGACAGTTTTATCCGGTTAAAGGCAATGGGCTTGGAACCTTCAATGGAAGCCTTAACCTCTTATGGTAACACAGCCTCTGCTTTTGGTAAGAACATATTGGAGTTTGTTTCGGCTGTTACCTCAGCAACTGTTGGTGAATTTGAAAGGCTCAAAACGTTTGGTATCAAAGCAAAGGTCGAGGGAGAACGTGTAAGGTTCATCTTTCAAGGCGTTACAACAGAAGTTGGTAAAAATGCGGCAGAAATTGAAAATTATCTTCGTTCCATAGGTACAATAAACTTCGGTGGTGCCATGGCCGAACAGATGAACACCATGGGCGGAACAATGTCAAACATTGAAGATACTCTTGCAAAAGTTGCGCGAACCATCGGTGAAAACGGATTAAACAAAGCAATCAAAGAAGTTCTTAATCAGTTTAATAATTTAGTATCAGGTACAGATAGTGCGGCTAAAACTATTGGTGAAACTTTAGCAAGCGCAGTAACTATCGCCGGTAAAGCATTCTTTACATTGGCCAAATACATTGAACCGATCATCACGCTCTTAACAGTCCGGTTGGGTGCAAGCCTGATTACAAAAGGAATAGATCTGTTAAAGGCAAGCGTTTATGCGCTGAATGGTGCGTTAATGGGAACCGGAACAGCCGGAGCCTCAGCCACACTCGGTCTTAAAATGATGTGGCAAGTTTCCAAAGTGGCCGCAGTTCAGATGTACGCAACAGCGGTGGCGGCAAAGGTTCTTGCCGGTGCAGTCGGAGTTTTGAAAGGAATTATGGCTCTGCTTGGTGGCCCGGCCGGGCTTGTCATGTTGGTTGTTTATGGCCTTTATAAATTAATAGATAGTCATAACGTGGCAAAGCGAGCGGCAAATGACCACGCGGAAACCTTAGGCAAACTTAAGGAACAGATGGCAGAAACGGTCAAGGAAACAAACAACCTTGTGACCGCGCAGAGCAAAAACCAAGCCATTGCCGAATGGTCCTATAAATTAAAGGTGGCAGAAAAGAACATCAAGGATCTGAAGGAAGAATTAAAAGATACCGGCGGTTTGTCGTTCTTTCAACGTCACGCGCCGAATATGTTCCTGAAGGAATACCAGGTTTTCGCAAACGATTTGGCGGATATTCTTTCGCAGTCAAAATACAACCTGGAGGAATACCAAAAGGAAGTATGGCGTTTGGCCGCTGAATATCCGGATTTTCAACCGCAGGCAAAAGCCATTCAGGAAAAGTTCCTGCTTTTGAAAGCGGCCGAGATAGATGCACAAAAGGCTCGTGATGAGTTGAAGTACATTCAAAACCCGGAATTAAGGCCGAAAGAAGAAAAGCCGGCAGTTCCGAAACCGCCTGTTCTGTCAAAAACTGACACATCAGCTTACGAAAAGACCATTGAAGACATAAAACAAAAGGTCTTTGAGCTCAAGGATCCTTATGATCAGGCCATGCAAAAAGCGGCCGAATGGCGTGATAATGCTTTGGTGAACCTTGACAGCACAAAAGCCGGTTATGAGGATTTCAAAAATGATGTGAACCGCGTTTATGATGACATGGTTAAAAAAGCCGGTGAAGCCGCTTTACAAAGTTCAAAAGACTGGAAAGACGGTGTAACCCGAGGAATGAAAAGCGTTTATGACGATGCCTCGGATATGGCTTCAATGACCGAAAGCCTGGCCAAGAACTCTTTCAAATCCATGGAAGATACGCTGACAAACTTTGTCATGACCGGGAAAGCGAACTTTGGAGACTTTGTTAACTCAGTTGTCGAGGGAATGGTCCGAATGGCCATGCAGTACGCTGTGATCAAGCCGATCATGGGCGGTGTCATGGGTTACTTCGGCATTCCGACAGCGCATACAGGAGGTGTCATTGGTACGGATACTTTATCACTTAAGGCTGTTAGTCCAAGTGTTTTTGAAAATGCTCCCCGTTTTCATACCGGGGGCTTGGTCGGCGGCGAGATCCCGATTATCGCGAAAAAAGGCGAAACGGTATTCACGCCGGGACAAATGAAAGCACTGGGCGCAGAACTCAATTCAAAACCTCCGGTTTACGTCAATGTGAATGTGGTCAATAAGGCCTCAGGCACAAGGACAACGGCAAACCCGACACGCGACATGAACGGTAATGTCAATCTGGACATCATCGTTGAGCAGATTGAGGGTGCAATTGGTAAAAACATCAGTAAAGGTGAAGGTTTATCGCCTATCCTTGAACAAAGGTATGCGTTAAACCCGGCCTATGGGAGTTATAGATGACAGTAATTTTTCCTGAAAAACTACCTTACCCGACCACAGAGGGATATGCGATAAAACCCGGTGAAGCTATTGTGCGAACCGATATGGAGGCAGGCCCGGCGAGACAAAGGCGGCGTTATGAGCAAACGCCGTCTAAAATTTCTGTGCGCTGGGTGATGAATAGAGAACAATTCTCGCTCTTTGAAGCTTGGTACAAATACTACGCAAAAGAAGGTGCTGAATGGTTTGTTATTACCCTTTTAGGCGGTCTTGGACTTTTGAAGCAAGAAGCTCGGTTTACTCAACAGTTCGAAGCAAAACTCCTGAATGGATACCTTTGGGAAATCACATCAGAACTTGAAGTACGTGACCGACCGACACTTTCGGATGGTGCGTTGGCAATTTTACTAGAAAATGACTTTGATAGGCTTTCAAGTGCGGTTAATAATCTGCACTATTTCGTTCATACGGAATGCCCGCAATATATTGAGGATTTATAAAAATGGCAAATATGGAAGAAAGATTACAAGCTGTTGTTTCGCAGGCTGAAACAGACGGCGCAAAATGGCATACAATAATTCATGGTAATAATACAACAACTGTCCCCACAGAAAACGGCAACGTTCCAACAGTGGCCAAACAGATGAAAGATGTGTATGACGAGGTTGTTAATGGCGTTATTGATTATATGACCGAGTGTCAGACGGCACGTGACGTGGCTATTCAAACAAAAAATGAAACGATCGCTGTTAAAAACGAAACTAACACAATTAAAGGAGATGTCACTACGCTTAGAAATGAAACCGAAAGTCTTAAAAATCAGTCGCAAACGGTATTTAATAATATCGCAACAGCGACAAGCTCGGCTGTTCAGACCGTTCAAATTGAGGGAGCAACTCAGGTGACGAATGTCCAAAGTGCGGTGGCAGAACAAGTGGCCGAAGCAACCAGTCAGGCAAATCGGGCCGAACAAGCTACTTCTACAAAGGTAAATACCGATTTATCAAACATCACTAAGGACACTATTTTTACTAAGATGTTTACGAAATATGTAAGCGGCAAAACGTGGTACAGGGTTTGGCCGGACGGCTGGATTGAACAAGGCGGCGAAGCGGCTGCAGGGACAAGTGTCACTATTACCTTTCCAAAGGCTTTCAAGAATACAAATTATACAGTGATAGCAACAACTATAGGAACAAATAGCGAAATATATGCGCAATGTATACAACGTACTTCTGCATCGCAAATGATAATTTATAACCGAGGCGGAAGTTCAAGCCAAGCAAAGTCCTGGTATGCGTGCGGTTACTAGGAGATACTTCAAATGAACATGGAAGAAAGATTGCAGGCTGTTGTTTCTCAATCGGAAACCGACAGTTCAAAGTGGCATGCAATTGTGCATGGCGATGACACGACAACTGTTCCGACCGAAAACGGGAATGTACCGTCTGTGGCAAAGCAAATGAAAGATGTTCATGACGAGGTTGTTAACGGTGTTATTGATTATCTGACTGAATGCCAAAATGCGCGTGATGTTACGCTTCAGACCAAGACTGAAACGATCGCAATTAAAAACGAAACGAATACTATAAAAAATGATACGGCGAGTATTAAAAGCGAAACTGAAAGCCTTAAAAATCAGTCTCAGGCCATTTTTAATAATATCGCCGCCGCTACAAATTCATCAGTTTTGACGATTCAAAACGAAGGGACAACGCAAGTTTCAAATGTCAGAAGTGCTGTTGCAGAACAAGTGGCTGAAGCAACAAGTCAAGCAAACCGAGCTGAAGCCGCAACAAGTTCGAAAGCAAACTTGGATTTTTCAAATATTGCACCTACTGCGGCGGCCAAAACAGGAATTATCGGTTGGATTGCCCCGGATTGGTCCCGGCGACAAGTCCTTTCTCTTAATACTGATGTGACTATTACGAAGTATGGGTGGGTTATTATGCGAAATGTTGTCTATAACAGTTCACTTTTGGGTTACATAAACGGCTATGAAGTATTCCATCAATACGGAAACTACGGACACTGGGAAGAATATAACAGTTTTTCATTTCTGGTCAGTCCGGGCGATGTTGTAAAACTAACAGGCGGAGAATTAACCTTTATGCCTTGCAAAGGAGTATAATATGCCAAATTTAGAAGAAAGATTGCAGGCTGTTGTTTCTCAATCGGAAACCGACAGTTCAAAGTGGCACACAATAGTTCATGGGGATGATACAACAACTGTACCGACCGAAAATGGAAATGTACCGTCTGTCGCAAAACAGCTAAAGGACGTGCGTGCCGAAATAATAAACGGCCTAGAGGATTATGTCGGTGACTGTCGCCAGGCAAAGGCTGACACATTGCAAATAAAATCCGAAACACAAATTATTAAAAATGAAACCAATACTTTAAAAGGGCAAACAAAAACTCTTAGAGATGAAGCGGAAACATTTAAGGATCTGTCGCAAACAACATACAACAGTATTGCTAGTGCAACGGCCGCCTCAATATCACAGGTTCAGTCGGAAGGAGCTGTTCAGGTTGCACTTGCCACAGCCCAAGCAGAAAGAGCTTTAGCCTATGCACAAAATGCGGCTCCGACACCGCTCGGCACAAAGCTGACAGTCCCAGCAAGTTCAAAAGTTCCAGACGGATATGAGCCGGTTTGGTATAAAAACACGATAACAAGAGCTCGTTACCCGGACTTTTTTACCCAGCTTGTTGATACAGACAGCCTCACTTTAGTGACGGAAGCAACATATGACAGCCAAGTTTCAACATACGGAATGTGTGCCAGCTATGTAAAGGTGGATAATAATACACTTATTTTGCCATTGTTGGTAAACTTTGCACGTGGCGGCACACCAACTCAGTTGGGAAGCGTTCAGAACGACCAAATGCAAGGTCACTGGCACGAAATGGTTTATCGTCAGGATTCAACATCTTCCGGTTACAGATCAGATATCTTCGGAACAGACGGTTATACAAGCGGTAGCTATTCCAATACTGGTGGTACAGATGAATGGATGCAACGGTTAGGAAATCGAAAAAATGATGCCCTTTGTGCCATAACCCCGATTACGGATAATACAAATGGTACTCCGAGAGTCGGTGCTGAAACAAGGCCAAAGGCTTATTATGAGTTGACTTATATCAAATGTGCAGATGTCAGCAGAACTATAGCTATGGAAGAGACAAGTGAGATAAGGAATCTTCTTTCTCAAATAAACAACACATTAAATAATATCCCACACATAGTTGAAGAACAAAAAGGAACTAATTGGTATATCAAATGGTCAAATGGCATTCTAGAACAAGGAGGAACATATGATAAAGGATCACAAGTTACAGATTGGAGCGTTAATATTACGATGAACGTTGCGTTCATTAACACAAATTACCAATTAAATTGCCAACTTTATAGATTGGATAATGCAACAGGCTCGATTAACAACCAAGTATTTATCATAAACAGAACATCGTCGATGTTTACTGCCAGGCCTTATGGTGATGGCTCATCCCGATATATAGATTGGTATGCACGTGGATACTGGAAATAATAGAAAGGAATGATAAGAAAATGCCCGATAGCACTTTATCAGAAGCACTAAAAGAAGCCTACGCTTCGGCTCCGAGTGATGTGATTTTATTGCACACTTTAGAGTTAAGGCACCCGACATTTGTTGATGACCATGGGAACTCGACAGCCATTCGGGTCGTGCGTGATCATATTAACCATACTTGTACGCTTGAAAACTCGGCTCCACTCAATCATGGAGAGGCTGTTGAGTTTATTGCCATGGCGTTTGATCTGGAATTGCCACCGGTCAACAACACGCCGACACCTGAGATTTCGGTCACGATTGATAACGTTTCAACTGAAATGATTGCTTATCTTGACCGGGCAATTGAAACACAGGATATGATCGAGCTGACATATCGGCCATATCTGTCTGACGACCTGACAACGCCGCAGATGGACCCGCCGATAACCTTGGTTATTACTGATATTCATGTGGACTGTTACAAAATAACGGCTACGGCCCGCATGATGGACATCGGTAACAAGTCATTTCCGAGTGAAAACTATACCGTTAAAAACTATCCGGGATTAACACGATGACACATTTTGCTTGTAAATATATAGGCTTGCCCTGGGTTGCCGGTGCGCAAGGCCCTGATGAATTTGACTGTTGGGGAATGGTGCGCTGGATCCTGAAGCACGAATACGGCATAGATGTGCCGGCGGTAAATGTTAATCCGGATAATCTTAGGAGCGTTTTAATCGCATTCAAAAAGGATCCTGCTTTCCGGGCGTTTAATGAGGTTGAAAAACCGCAAGACGGTGATGTTGTACTGCTTCGTCAGTCGAAACATCCGGTTCATGCCGGCTTATGGTTAGACGCAGACGGCGGTGGTGTTTTACATTGTTGCCGCGATGCCGGTGTTATCTTTCAAGACTTACCATCAATGCGCCTTTGCGGGTGGCAAATAGACAGCTATTATCGTGAGGTCAGTAAGAACGGCTCCCTGTCAGCCAGGATTTATGAGGTTTGTGCCGAGAGGGACGGCTTGAAAGGGCAAGTCAGGGACTATGAGCGGGTCAGACGGGCCATTGGCCCGGAACAGGCGGACAGGATACTGGAGGCAGCTTACCAGCAGGAACAGGTCGAAAAGGAGCAGAAATGGGGTGCAAGGTCAAAAATAAGGGTAGGCGCACGATAATCACAAAAAATGGAGGTAATTTCATGGAAAAGTACATCTTTGACGAGGGCAACGGTCTGTGGTATGAGTTGCAGAGGGACTAACAATATTCGGGCGTGTGCGGCGGAAATCGTGGACACAGAAATTATTTGCGCATGAGGCCCCAAATCGGAGGGTGTCCCGGTGAATGCCCTCCTGATTTATTTGGGACAGCGGGTAAAAACTTCTTGCATTTTAGAGTGTGCTATGCTATACTGCTGTCATCATGATTTGAGGAGTCTATTCAACATGCGGCAAGGTATTCTTAAATAAAACTATAATCAAATAGTGGGAACAAAGGATTATGATAGCTCCTTTTGTAGGGGCTTAGTTTTTTGTACCCAATTTAAGAATACTTTTGCCTTATCAATTTTGACATATCCCCAGTGGTAAAAGTATTTTACTGCTGGGGATTTTTATGCCCTTCGGGGCAGTAAAGGGAGGACAATCACATGAAAATAATCAATATTGGAATTCTTGCCCATGTAGACGCTGGAAAGACGACCTTGACGGAGAGCCTGCTATATGCCAGCGGAGCCATTTCAGAACCGGGGAGCGTCGAAAAAGGGACAACGAGGACGGACACCATGTTTTTGGAGCGGCAGCGTGGGATTACCATTCAAGCGGCAGTCACTTCCTTCCA
>ERZ827101.166-NODE-166-length-109607-cov-37.970151_pt1 | contig 109607 bp, 83 predicted proteins | sample MGYA00519869_ERZ827101 | MGnify/ENA primary metagenome ERZ827101 (study PRJEB31778, sample SAMEA3449256) | human gut metagenome | biome: human gut; feature: human-associated habitat; material: faeces | place: United Kingdom | collected 2010/2012 ...
AACAGTTGGGGACGCCTGCCGCTCCCGCAATACAGAATGCCGTATCGGGACTATGAGTTTAAATTCCGAATGTCACCAATATGGTAAGATAAATATGAAATGTTACTTTAATCAAGTATAATTCAGCTGTATTGTAAAAAAGAAAGGTTTGTTCAATCTCTTTCTTCTCTTTATTCCCTCAGAGATAACGCTGTGATTGAAAATTTGGCTATTGACTATATCATTGTGAGCAATTGTGATACTCTCTTAGATGCTGACGGATTTTTGTAATTGTTGGATTACAAAGTTTTCGTGCTTTTACAGAGTGCCAAAGGTGTACTAATCGTCACCTTTCGTTTTTCGGAAGGTATTTTCGAACTGAAAAAATCCAGATATAGAACTGCTCCATTCAAAACTCTGCCGCTTGTAGGCAGAGTTTTTTGTATCTTTACCGGAAATTGATTTCGATGTCATCCAATGTCTTTCACCGCTATATCTGGCTGGCCGATACGATCTATCGAGCCGGACGCATTACCTTCGCTGAGATCAACCGCCGTTGGCTGCACAACAACATGTCCGAAGGCAAGCCAATCCCGTTGCGGGCCTTCCACAAGCATAGGGAAGCCGTCGAGGAGTTTTTCGACATACGCTGCTTGTTACAAGCCGACCAACGAATACTATATCGAAAATAAGACAGAACTGGTCGAGAACGATGTCTCCCGTTGGCTGTTGAACAGTTTCTCGGCCAGTAATATGGTTCATGAGAACAAGAGTATCCGCAATCGTATTCTTGTCGAGGATGTACCGTCGGCATTGCAACACCTGACCGATATTCTCGAGGCCATGCGCGAGAACCGGGTGCTGGAGATCGAATATCATCCGTTTTACCTGGAAGAATCCCAGCATATACAGCTGCTCCCCTATTTTGTGAAGCTCTACGAACGGCGGTGGTATGTATATGGCCCGACCCAAGAGAACCGGCAAATAAAGGTCTATGCTCTGGACAGGGTTCAGCGACTCTCGATCTCCGGGCAGACGTTCCGCATGCCCAAAGGTTTCTCGGCCGAGGAGCATCTGGCGACTTCTATCGGCATCACGCCTATCCGGATATTCCGCCGCGTCGTATCGTAATAAAATGCACCGGAGAGCAGCCGCAATACCTGCGGGCATTGCCGTTGCACTATTCACAGGAGGAGACAGAACAGCATGACGGATGGTCACTGTTCGGCTACTACCTCGCTCCGACCAATGAATTCTACCGCAAAATACTTGCACCCCGGGAATTCATGGAGATCGTCTCGCCCGAAGAGGTTCGGCAGGAATATGCGGCCATCCTCGAAAAGATGCTCGGACAGCACCGCTAATTTCGAATTTTTTTTTTTTCATAAATAAATCCCACTGTGCCTGAATTTGGCGCAGTGGGGTTCTGTGTTTGTCCCCGAAAGCGATCTTTGAACAAACTGCAACAGCCCCAAAAGGAGAACGTTGCACCGATGTGTAAAAAATGTCTATATTTGTGGTGCGCTAACGCGCAGACATATTTTTTACACGGAAAGTGTAGACTTATTTCTGGTAATCGAATCCGACAGTTCTTTTTGCACCAAGGAATATAAGTCGACTTCTCCTACGTCCTTCCTTTAGGGCGTGGGCTATTGTTTATACTCTTCTTTAAATGTTTTTGCTGTTCGATTGTCAAAATTACCTTGTAATCCTCTTTCTTTGTCAAATATATATACGGGAATAAAGTTTTTCTCTTTAAGAATGATGATGTATTTCTTTAATAGGGACGTTTTTCCTGATTAGTCATCTCCAATAATAACGAGTCTGTCTCCTTCTGTGAAATTTTTAATCAAATCCTCTGAAAGACATTTAATTTGTTTGTCTTTTTCGCTATCAAAAAATGATAAATCTGGATACATGAAAATATCATCTAATTTCACATTCCTTTTATTATTATAGTGTGTTTTAGTCAGTAAAATAGCATCTCCTAAAAAAACTGAAAACGGCGAACTAAAGTGTAATTTTTTTATATTTTAGAAGTCCTTGATAACTTTCTTCATATGATTATACACATCATGCCAACCGTCGTCAGGATTAGGAAAAGACGAAATTGCTTTTCCATCGGTAGGAATTGCTAACAATGGCTTCAGATTATCGTAATCTAACCAGCTGCATGACGATAAAATAATAGGAACCACACAAATTCCATTATGTGTACGTAATTCACATGCTCTTCGCATTTCTTCCTTGCATGCTTTGGACGCTAGATAATTAGCTGAAATAAATAAGCATATGATATCTCGATTTTCTATATGGAAATCTATCTGCTCCCAAAAGTCATATCCAGCAGTTATATTTTTATCCCACCATATATCTAAAATATTATCATCAACAAATTTTGTCATGTGCTTGTTGAATGATGTGATATGTACTGCATCACATCATGACAATAACTTATAAATAATCGAACTTTATTGTTCATAGCTATGGAATTTAAATATTTTAGTTACCTGCAAGATAGGTATTTATTTTCCTAATTATGGTAAGAGCGTGCATGATAGTGCGAAATGAAGCATGCAATTTTAATATCAAAGAACAATATTGCAACAAATGCGGACAAGTTGCGGACGCAACAAGCAAAACAAAAACCTCAAATGATTTACAGACAATCATTTGAGGTTTTTGCATAGTACCCGGAGCCGGGGTCGAACCGGCACGATATTGCTATCATTGGTGTTTGAGACCAACGCGTCTACCGATTCCGCCATCCGGGCAAGGCCGTTCTTTCGTGAAAGAATCGGGTGTGCAAATGTAGGGATTTATTCTCAATTTGCAAATTCTGAACCGATAAAAATGGCTGTCGCGGTTTTTCCGCAGTCGTTACGGCCGCATCGCAGGTATACGGAGGTGTCGTATTGCGTCGATAAGGGGCGTTCGGCGGTGCTTTCCGCATACAGGCTGAGAGTGGCGGAGATGTCGTGCGGCCTCGGAGGATTGCCGGCGGACGGTCAGGAGGATGCGAAGTGCTTGCGCAGGCGTTGCGTCCTGGCCGCACCGATCAGCTCGATGAGTTCCTCGTCGGAGGCGTTGCGGATGCGTGCGACGGTGCGGAAATGCCCGAGCAGCGTCTCGACTGTGCGGGGGCCGATACCGGCGATGCCTTTGAGTTCGCTTCTGAGAAAGTCGTTGCTGCGTTTCTGGCGGTGGAAGGTGATGCCGAAGCGGTGCGCCTCGTCGCGGATATGGCACACCACTTTGAGCGGTTCGCCCGTGCGGCTGAGGTAGTAGGGCATCGGATCGCCCGGGTAGTAGATCTCTTCGAGCCGTTTGGCCAGTCCCACGATCGGAACCTGTTTTTCGAGTCCCAGTTCGCACAGGACGGCATAGGCGTTCGAGAGCTGTCCCTTGCCGCCGTCGACGATCACCAGGTCGGGCAGCTCCTGTCCCTCGGCCATGAGGCGCGTGTAGCGGCGGAAGACGATCTCGCGCATCGAGGCGAAGTCGTCGGCTCCGACGACGGTCTTGATGTTGAAATGGCGGTACTCCTTGCGCGAGGGGCGGCCGTCGCGGAAGACCACGCACGAGGCGACGGGGTTCGTTCCTTGCAGGTTCGAGTTGTCGAAACACTCGATGTGGCGCGGCTGCCGCGGCAGCCGCAGCTCCCTCTGCATGGCGTTCATCAGCCGTTCGGTATGGCGTTCGGGATTCTTGATCTCCATGTTTTTGAGCTGCTCGGCGCGGTAGATGCGGGCGCTGCGCTCGGAGAAAGCCAGCAGGTCGAGTTTTTCGCCCCGCCTGGGTACGGTGAAGGTCACCCCGTCGAAGAGCATCGTAGCCGACGGCAGGAAGGGGACGATCACTTCGCGCGCCAGTTCGCCGCCGGCGATCTGCTCGACGACGTGCTGAATGGCCAGCGTCAGCATTTGCGCGCGGTCGGTATCGACGCCCGGCGTGAGCCGCACGGTCGAGACGGCCGTGATCGAACCGTTGCGGATGCGCAGGAAGTTGCAGTAGGCGGCATCGTCGTCCTCGACGAGCGAGAAGACGTCGACGTCGACGATGCGGGCGCTGACGATGACCGAACGGGCCGAATAGTTCTCCAATGCAGCGAGCCGCGATTTGTAACGCTGCGCCGTCTCGAACTGCAACGCCTCGGCCGCGCGGCGCATCTCCCCTTCGAGGTAGGCGCGCACGGGGCGCAAGTCGCCTTTGAGCACCGAGACGGCCATGTCGAGCAGTTGCCGGTACTCCTCGGCGCTCTGCGCGCCGATGCACGGCCCCTTGCAGTTGCCCAGGTGGTATTGCAGGCAGACGGTGTACCGGCCGCGCGCGATCGCTTCGGGAGCGAGATTGAGCGAGCAGGTGCGCAGCGGGATCACCTCGCGGATGAATTCCAGGATGCTGTGCTGCATCGTCACCGACGAGTAGGGCCCGAAGTATTGCGAGCCGTCGCGCTGCAACTGGCGCGTGGACTGGATGCGGGGGAAGTTCTCGCGGCGCACGACGATCCACGGGTAGGTCTTGTCGTCTTTGAGCAGGATGTTGTAGCGGGGTTGCAGCTCCTTGATGAGCGAATTTTCGAGCAGCAGGGCGTCGGTTTCGCTGTCGACGACGATGTGGCGGATCTCGGCGATCTGGCGCACCAGCACCCGCACCTTGGGGGGATGCTCCTTGTTCTGCATGAAATAGGAGGAGACGCGCTTGCGCAGGCTCTTGGCCTTGCCGACGTAGATGACCGTACCCGTCCGGTCGAGGAATTGGTACACCCCCGGTTCGAGCGGCAGCAGCGCTACCTGCTCTTTGAGCGGATTGCGGTCGGAGGGAGTCATCGCGGCGGTTATTTGGCCAGCAGCCACCAGAGGTAGGCGCCGTAAATAGCGAGGAAGAGCACCCCTTCCCAACGGTCGAGTGCACGGCGGCGGAAGGTGAAGGCGGCGGCGAAGAGGAGCAGCGAACTGAGGACGACGGCACCCAGCGTCACGGCGTCGATGCCGCCCGGCGTGAGCGGGACGACGGTGGAGCAGAGCCCCAGGATGAGCAGGATGTTGGCGATGTTCGATCCCACGACGTTGCCCAGCGCGATGTCGGGCCGGCCCTTGACGACCGAGACGACCGACGAGGCCAGTTCGGGCAGCGACGTGCCGCCCGCCACGAGCGTAATGGCGATCACCGACTCGCTGACGCCCAGCTTGCGGGCGATGGCCACGGCGTTGTGGAGGAAGATTTCGCCGCCGAAGACCAACGCCGCCAGTCCCCCGACGATCATCAGCGCCATGAGCCAGCCGGCTATCGGCCGTGCGGCGGGCGTCTCTTCGGCCGGCTGCTCCCTGCGGGCTGCACGGGCGGCCGTCCAGACGCTCAGTACATAGAGCAGCAGCATCGCGAGTCCCTCGATGCGGCCGATGCGTGCCGGATGCGTCGGGTCGAGCACCTCGTCGGCCAGCACGGCGCAGAGCACCAGCGACGCCGCGACGCCGACGGGCAGGTCGCGCCGGATGTTCTGCCGCGTGAGCGGCAGCGGGCGGATCAGGGCGCAGACGCCCAGAATGATGAAGACGTTGAAGAGGTTCGATCCCACGACGTTGCCCACGGCCATGTCGCCCTGCCCTTCGAGGGCCGAAAGGAAACTCACGACCAGTTCGGGCGTCGAGGTGCCGACGGCTACGATCGTCAGTCCGATCAGGAAACCCGGTACGCGGAAACGTTCGGCCAGCGCCACCGATCCGTCGGTGAGGTAGTTGGCTCCGGCCAGTATGAGAACGAGTCCTGCGAGGAGGTAGAGGTATTCCATAATGAGTCGATGTTGTACGATTCGTCGGTAAAGACGGGCGGTCGAACTGAAATCGGGTCGGTCCGATCTGTCGGAACGTCGTCTGTCCGGACGGAAATTCCGCATGGCAAAGATACGAATAAGCCGCGGGCAAAAGCAAATTTATTTGCATTTTGCCGAGGCGGAGTATCTAAGACGCAGTCAAAGATAGAAAATATCGTGCAATTATCCGCCGGCCGCCGGATCGGAATTTGGCCGTTCGGCGGAAAAAGCCTACCTTTGACGCAATTTCGGTTGGAAAAATGAAACTTCGGACGATCTTCGGTTGTGTGCTTGCCGGCGTGCTGTGGGTGCTGCTCGCGGCCGATGCGCGGTGCGTCGCATCCGACGGGGAGACGCCGCTGCCCGCTCCGAGCGAACTGACACGGCAGGTGCCGGTGCGCGTGGCCGACGCCTACGGTCTGCGGGCGCTGTTGGTGCGGTTGAGTTTGGAGGCGGGCGATACGTCCGCATTCGACCGGATGCAGGATCTCGGCCGGGACTTTCCGTCCCGCGACGGAGCGTCCGGCGGGTGGGGACAGGATGCCTCATATGTCCTGTCGGCGGTCGAACGGCGTGTGCCCGGCGACGCGGATCTGATTCTCCTGCTGCGGAAAATCCGGATTTAGCGGATGCTCCGACCCCTGCCGGTCGAGGGTTCTTCCCGCCGGCGCGCAATTTGCCGTTGCGCAATCTTTCCGACCGTTTTCGACCGGCGGGTGCCGAAACTGCCCGAATTGTGCCGAATGCGGAAAATAAAGAAGGAAAATTTTCGTTTTCGATCAGGAGGACCGCATTGTCGGCAGGCTCTTCCGGGTGCAGAAAACATCTCTTGTAAATAAACGGATTTAAAGCGATCGAGTAATTATGATTACAACCATGCTCATCCTGTTTGTCGTAGGCTATGCCTTCATCGCCTTCGAACACAAAACGGGAATCAATAAATCGGCCATCGCCCTGCTGATGTGCGGTATTCTTTGGAGTATTTTCAGTCTGGAATACCCCTCCGCCCTGCCCGGTCTCACCCAGACGACCGTGAGCGACGAGATCCTGCGGCATCTGGGGTCGACGTGCGAAATCCTCGTCTTCCTGATCGGAGCGATGACGATCGTCGACCTGATCGACTTCCACGGAGGGTTCGAGTTCATCACGCGGCGCATCACCACGCGGCGCAAGGTGCGTCTGCTGTGGCTGGTGGCGCTGCTCACCTTCTTCATGTCGGCGCTGCTCGACAACATGACCACGACGATCATCATGGTGATGCTTCTGCGCAAGATCGTCCCCACGACCAAGGAGCGGATGCTCTTCGCCTCGGTGATTGTCATTGCGGCCAACAGCGGCGGCGCGTGTTCGCCCATCGGCGACGTGACGACGATCATGCTCTGGATGAAGGGCAACGTCTCGTCGGCCAAACTCATCGAGAGCCTCCTGCTGCCCTGCCTCGTGTCGCTCGTCATCCCTCTGGTCATCGCTTCGCGCTGGCTCAAAGGGTCGCTTCCTGAAACCGATCCGGCCGATGCAGGGTCGTCGCAGCCCGATTATATCTCCGACGGCGAGAGCCGCGCGATCCTCTTCCTGGGCTGCGCCCTGCTGGTGGCCGTTCCGGTCTTCAAGAGCGTGACGCACCTGCCGCCCTACATGGGAATGGTCACGGCGCTGGGCATCATGTGGGTCTTCACCGAGCTGATGTACCGCCGCAAGCGCAACATCGAGGAGTCGATCAAATGCCGCGTGGCGAAGGTGCTCAAACACATCGACATGTCGACGATCCTCTTCTTCCTCGGTATCCTGATGGCCGTGGCAGCGCTCGAAAGCGCGGGCATCCTGTCGGGTTTCGCCACGGGACTCAACGAACACCTGCACAACGTCTATGCGATCAATACGTTGATCGGCATCCTTTCGTCGGTGGTCGACAACGTGCCGCTCGTGGCGGCGTCGATGGGCATGTATCCGATTCCTGATGCGGCGGCCGTGGCGGCGAGCGCCGATCCGACCTATGCCGCGATGTTCGTGCAGGACGGTGTTTTCTGGCATCTGCTGGCCTACTGCGCCGGTGTGGGCGGCAGCCTGCTCATCATCGGCTCGGCGGCCGGCGTGGTGGCGATGGGCCTGGAAAACATCAACTTCGTATGGTATTTCAAGAAGATTTCGCTGATGGCCTTCGTCGGTTATCTGGCCGGCATCGGGGTCTACATGCTCGAAGTGTTTCTTTTCGGAATTTAGCCCGCATGAGCGGAGCGGATCGGGCGGACTTGCCGAAAAGTCCGCCCGATTTTCGTATCTTGCGGGGGAAAACGAACGAGTTTATGATACGGATTTACGAAGCGACCGAACCCTCCGACCTGTTGGCGGAGGCCTTTGCGCGGCTGCTGCCGCAGCTGTCGGAACGGATGACGGCACCCGACCGGGAGGCTGTCGCACGGATCGTCGCCTCGCCTGCGACCCGTCAGCTGGTCGCCGCAGCGGAGGACGGCCGGATCGTCGGGTTGCTCAGCGTGGCCCTTTACGACGTCCCTTCGGGGCGCAAGGCGTGGATCGAGGACGTGGTGGTGGATGCGGCGACGCGCGGTCGCGGCATCGGCGAGGCGCTGGTACGCGAAGCGCTGGCGTTGGCGCGCCGCGAGGGCGTCGCACGAGTGATGCTCACCTCGAATGCGACGCGCAGGGCGTCCCACCGGCTCTATGAACGAATGGGGTTCGTGCGCTACGAGACGGATTGTTTCCGGCTCGATCTATGATTCCTGCGGCAGATCGCTCAGGTCGAGCGTCTCGCCGGCGAAGGGTTCGCCGGTGAGCGGCAGCACCATGGCGCGGTCGTGCGCAGGGTCGCCCGTGCCGAAGTCGAAGTCGTCGTGCGTACGGAAGCGCGCGGGGTAGTCCCCCGCGAAACCGAAGCCGGCATACCAGCGTTGCAGTTCCTCGCTGCCGGGGATGAGCGCGGCGTAGCGGAATCCTTCGGCGCGGCAGCGGTCGAGCGCTTCGCGCAGCAGTCCGCCGGCCAGTCCCTGCTGCCGGCAGTCGGGCGCCGTCGCCACGGCGTAGATGTAGGCCGTATCGCGGAACGGCACGATGTGGAGCATCGCCGCGATCCGCCCGTCGCGTCGTGCGACGAGGCATCGCCGTTCGTCGTAGCGGCTCAGCAGAAACTGTTCGACATCGTCCTGCGTGTCTTCGGGGAAGCAGGCGAGCCACAACGCGCGGAGCTGCAACTGCTCCTCGGTGAGCCGCTGCGCCGTGAGTTTCGGTTGCAGGAAAAGGGGGTGGTAGGAGAGTTTCGACTGCCGCAGCCCTTCCAGTCCCAGATCCTCCTCGCGGTCGATGAGGGTGTAGTGCGGCGGCAGGTGTTGCGCGAAGAGACGGTTTATCATCGTGAAGGCGCCGTCGTAGCGGGTGTCGGCCTTCTCGACGTGGATGCAGAAGGCTTCGTCGTTGATGGCCGATCCGATCGTGAAGGCCACGAGCTTCTCCCTGACGAAGAGCGCGCCTCCGCGCAGTTCCAGCTCCCCGAAGTGGTTGAATGCCCGTTGCATGGCGCGCTGTTCGGCCGTCAGTTCGGCCGCATGGCTGTCGTGGCCGGCGCGCCATTCACGTTCGAGGCGCATGCATTCGGGGGCGAGTGCAGGCGTCAGTTCCTCGTAACGGTAGTCGTAGGCAGCTTCGAACCGGTTGATATGGTTGCGTTTGGGCTGGTAGCGCCGTCCCGTGAGGTTGCGCAGGTCGTCGGCGCGGTAGACGTAATCCTCGTAGTCGCGGTTGCGCCAGATGCCGAATTCGGGATGGGCGCGGCGCACGGCTGCGGCCCCTTCGGGCGTAAGTCCCGAAATGCGCAGCGGTTGTCCCGCGGCGCGGGCGTCGGCTTCGAGACGGGGGATGAGGTGCGTGAAATCGCCCTCGCCCAGCGGTTGCATGTAGCCGATGTGATGGCTGCCGTCGATGTAGAAGCGGATCAGCAGAAAACCCTCCTCGACGCACCATGCGCTGCGGTAGGTGCCTTCCCAGCAGTACATGTTGGCGAAGGCCAGATCGCAGTTGCAGATGCCCGAAGGGCGGGTGAAGTGTTCGATGGCGGCCTTGTCTTCGAGCCGCACGGGTCGGAATTCCATAGGATTATTCGACGGTGAAATCTTTTTGTTCGAGGTGACGGTAATATTGCTGGACGAAGGCTTTGACGCGTCTTTCCAGCGCTGCCGCTTCGGGATCGTTTCTCAGATCGTGTTCGCGGCGCAGGTCGTCCGTGCGGTAGGAGCCGGTCGTGCGCCGCTCGTCGAAGAAGAGCAGGCGGTCGCCGCCGACGGCCTCGAATCCGCTGTCGTAGGCGAGGGCGAAGCCCCCTTCGGGGGTCTGTTCGCCGAAGAGGTCGCGCCCGAAAGCGAAGTAAGGCTCGCGGTTGCCCATGAGTCCGAGCAGCGTGGGCATGAGGTCGATTTGCGAGACGGCCTCGTCGCAGCGGCCGCGCAGTGCGCCGTCGGGGGTGTACAGCAGGCCAATGATGTGGTGGTCGCCGGGGAAGACGCGCGTGGCGTCCGCGAATTTTTCACTCGATACATGATCGGCCACGAATACAAAAACCGTGCGACGGAACCACTCCTCGCCGGCGTAACGCGCGAAAAAGCGGCGGAAGGCGTTGTCGGTGTAGGCCACGCACTTGTGGTTGCGTGTAAGCCCTTCGGGCAGCAGGTCGCGGTAGGCGTCGGGAACGACGAAGGGGTGGTGCGACGAGAGGGTGAACAGCGCGGCGAAGAAGGGTTCGGGCAATGCGCTCATCTCCTCGCCGGCGTATTGCAGGAAGGGTTCGTCCCAGATGCCCCAGTAGCCGTCGAAATCGTCTCGGCCGTGCCTGGCCTCGTAATCCTCGCGGCTGTACAGGCGTTCGATGCCTGCCGAACGTGCATAGGCGCCGAAACCCATCGAGCCGGCCGCCGAGCCGCAGAAGAAGGCGGTGGCGTAGCCCTTGTCGCGCAGGATGCGCGGCAGCTGCCGCGTCGGTGCGAGCGCCTGCGGCATCAGCACGAAGGGGGTCTTGAACGAGGGGATCGATCCCAGTACGGCGGGCAGCGCCTGAATCGAACGGGTGCCGTTGGCGTACATGCGTTCGAAGCAGTAGCCCGCCTGCATGAGCGAATCCAGAAACGGCGTGTAGCCCTTGACCTGCCGGTCGGCGTAGAGTTCGGGATGGAGGTGGGCCGAGTGTTCGGCCGACATGCTCTCCATGACGAAGACCACTACGTTGCGTCCTTCGAGCGGTGCCGTGCCGACCGAGTCGGGACAGTGGACGGGCGTGTAGATACCGTCCAGTTCTTCCGGTGCGAAGTAGCGTTCGTAGTTGATCTTTCCGCCCGACCCCACGGTGCGCAGGATGCAGAAGGGGTTCGAGAGGATCAGGTTGGCGCGGGCGTTGTCGGAGGCGTAGAGCGTGGCGTTGGAGAGCGTGACGGGGCGCGTCATGCGCGTGACCCCCCCCCGCATTCCCGCTACGGAGAGCAGGGCGGCGACGACGAGCAGAACCGTACCGCCGCCATAGTAGCAGAGCGGACGACGGCAGAGCGGTTCGGGGCGCGCCTTGCGGCCGCCGGCCAGCGCCAGCAGAGCGATCAGGCCGATCCCTGCGAGCAGCAGGGGGATGTTCTCGGCCATGAATTTGCCGACGAGTTGCAGCGAATTGTCGTTGTCGGCGAAGAAGATCTCTTCGGCCGTGAAGCGTTTCTGCGTATAACGGAAATAGACCGCATCGCCGAGGTTGACCGCCACGACCAGCAGGGCGTTGATGACGACGTAATAGAAGTAGAGCATCCGCTGCCACCAGCGCCGTTCGCGCAGATGGAGCGGGATGAGCGAGAGCACGATGAGCAGGGCGTTGGCGTAGAGCACCGACACGGTGTCGAACAGCAGTGCACCCCTTGCGAGTGCCGGCAGTTCGGCGTCCGCGAGGGGGCCGATGCCCGCATAGTTGTAGCGCCAGAAGATCGCACGACAAATCGCCAGCACCGCATAGAGCAGCGCCAGCCGCCACGCCAGCAGGGCGATATGGCTTTTCAGCAGCCGTTTCATGATCTCTCTCGATCGGGGTGTTCGCACGCCTGCCGGCTCCTGCACCGGCGGGCGGTCACTGCCTGCGGCCTGCTACTCGCAGGCTTTGAGCGACATGTCGAGCGAACGGATCTGGTGCGTGAGCGCGCCCACAGAGATGAAGTCCACGCCCGTCTCGGCGTAGGTGCGCAGCGTATCGAGCGTGATGCCGCCGCTCGACTCGGTTTCGCAGCGTCCGGCGACCTTTTCGACCGCCTTGCGCGTCATCTCGGGCGAGAAATTGTCGAACATGATGCGGTCGACGCCGCCTGCCTCGAAGACGAGGTCGATATCTTCGAGCGTGCGGACTTCGCACTCGATCGGGATGTTCTTGTCGCGCTCGCGCAGGTATTGCTTCGCGCCGCGGATCGCGGGGACGATGCCGCCGGCGAAGTCGATGTGGTTGTCTTTGAGCAAGATCATGTCGAAGAGACCCATGCGGTGGTTCTCGCCGCCGCCCAGTTTGACGGCCATTTTGTCCAGCACGCGCATGCCGGGCGTCGTCTTGCGGGTGTCGAGCACCTTGGTGTGCAGCCCTTCGAGCCGCGCCACGTAGACCGCCGTCTGCGTGGCTACGCCGCTCATGCGCTGCATGATGTTGAGCAGGATGCGTTCGGCCTGCAACAGCGAGCGCAGCGAGCCCGCCACGTAGAAGGCCACGTCGCCCGGACGCACGCGCGTGCCGTCGGCGATCCGCTGGTCGAACTCGACGGTGGGGTCGAGCCGTTCGAGAACGAGTCGTGCGATCTCGATGCCGGCGATGATGCCCTCCTGCTTGCACAGCAGGCGCATACGCCCCCGCTCGTCGGCGGGAATGCAGCAGAGCGAAGTGTGGTCGCCGTCGCCGATATCCTCGCGGATGGCCAGTTCGATCAGCGCGTCGACATAGGGTTTGTATTCGGTTTTCATGATCGTGATGGTTTCTGATTATTCGGGTGCAAAGATACGAATAAGCGAGGGCAATGTCAAATTTATTTGAGCATTGCCGAGCGGGAGTATCTTCGGCGCAGCCAAAGTACGAATAAGCCGAGGGCAATGTCAAATTTATTTGCGCATTGCCGAGCGGGAGTATCTTCGGCGCAGCCAAAGTACGAATAAGCCGAGGACAAGAGCAAATTTCGGTTGCATTTTGCCGAGGCGGAGTATCCGTACAGTCGGTAATCGCGGAATAGAAAAGTTGATTTTCTCTCTTCGTTTTCTCGCCTCGGCATAGCCTGAACAAGTTCGGCTCTGCGCTCGGCTTAATGAAAACGTTCGTTTGTTTTCAACAGTCGTTTTCTCGCCATGGCATAGCCCGCGCGAGTGCGGCTCTGCTCATCTGGCTTAACGAAAACGTTCATTTTCATGCTCCATTTCTCGCCTCGGCAATTCGAGTAAACTCGATTGCACTCGGCTTAACGAAATGGTTCGTGCGGCGGCGTTTCGTCTGGCACCGGACAAAAAAATGCGCCGCGCTCCGATTTTCCTTTCCGGCCCGGAGTGTCGCGGCGCTCTTTGGCGGCGTGCGGCGTGCGTTCAGAACCGTCCCAGATATTCGACGTCGTAGCCGATGCAGGAGAACTCCACTTCGAGAAGCGTGCCGTTCAGCTCGCCTTCGAGGTCGTAGAGCGTGTAACGCGGCATCGGTTCTCCGCGATAATAGGGAACCGCCTGTCGCAAGTCGAATTCGAATCCGGCGGGAGTCGGGTGAATAGGGATTCCCGGCACCTCCATGTCGAGCGCCGGCATGTTCTGGACGAAGCGCGTCTTGTTCATGTAGAGGTCGATGCACGTCACGCCATAGGGGTCGGTGTAGGGCTCGGAGTATTCCCAGAAGACGTCGTAGTCGTAGAAAACGAGCCGGTCGTTTTCGAAGACGGCGATCGTGTTGTCGCCCTGTACGAACTCGTCGGGGGTGTCGTCGTCGTTGCAGGCGGCCAGTGCGAAGGCCGCGAGGGCCAGAAGGAGAAATTTTTTCATCGTTCGTTATGTTGTAAATTGATTGTCAGTGTGACGCCCCATTCGCGCGGCCGGCCGCGTTGCAGGAAGGCGTTGCCGATCGACTCGAAATAGAAGACGTCGTAGCGTGTCTGCGTGAGGTTGCGGCACCAGAGGCTCAGCGAGCCGTGCCGTTGTTCGAACCGGATCGCGCAGCCTGCCAGCGCATAGAATTTCTGCCGCAGTGAGTTGGCTTCGTTCCATTCGATCGGCCCGACGCCCCGGCCGTCGACGCTCAGGACGATTCCGTCGAGCCAGCTGCGGCCGACGGAAACCGTGTACTCCGCCACGGCAGCCGCCGTATGGCGCGGTGCGTAGGGAATCCGCTTGCCTGCGTAGTCGGCGTTTCCGCTGCGGAATTCGGCGAAGGTGGCGTGGGTGAAGCCGTAGCTCAGCCGCAGGTCGAGCCGGCGTGCGACGAGCGCCTGCACCGAGAGCTCTCCGCCGCGGCTGCGGGTGCGGCCGGCGTTGGTCATCATGCGTCCGGTGGTCTGCCCTTCGGGAAAGACGGTGAGTTGCTGGTCGCGGCAGAGGATGTAGAAGAGCGTCGCCTCGCCGCGGATGCGGCCGTCTGCGAACGCGAAGTGGCTGCCGACCTCGAAGTTCCAGCTCTTTTCGGGTTTGTAGGCTACCACGCGGTCGATGTCGTAGTGACGGTCCCAGTAGACGCCCATGCGTTCCATGACGCTGTTCTGCAACACTTCGGAGAACATCTGGGTGTTGAATCCGCCCGCCTTGTAACCCTTGGCGACCGATGCGTAGAGCGAATTACCGTCGTTGATGCGGTAGACGGCCGCCGCTTTGGGAAGCAGCTGCACGAACGACTTGTGCAGCGTGTCCCGTTCGGTGAAGGGCGTGATGCGTCCGTCGCCGAACGTGCAGTCGATGTCGGTCGAACTGAGATAGCACAAACGTGTGCGCTCGTAGTCGATGCGCAACCCCGCCGAGAGGTCGAAGCGTCCCAGCCGCAACTGCGACTCGTGATAAAGCGCCGCCCCCCACGCGGGGTTGCGGAAATCGCTGTCGAGCGCCATGCGGTCGGAGGCGAAATGCGGCCGGAGGCCGGTGTACTGCTCGGCCTTGTCGGCGATCAGACGCTCCAATCCGTCCTCCTTGAAGAGTACGGGCGCCTGCATCGAGCGGTGGCGGTAGAAGCCGAAGGCGCCCACCAGCCAGCCGTAGCGCCCCTCGCCGCGCGAACGGACGACGATGTCCTCGGTCAGCCCGTGATCCTGTTTGGCCTGCGTGAGCGTGAAATAAGAGTCGGGCAGGAAATCCTGGTCGAGCGTCATGCGGTCGTCGCTGTACTGGTAGCTGGTGATCGAGGCGATCTCCCACCCGTCGGCGGCGTAGCGTATCGTCAGGCCGTCGTTGAGCGTCGTGCGACGGTAGCCGCAGGGGTCGTTGTAGGCGATGCGCCCCGTCGCGGCCGAGGCATAGGGGTAGCCTCCCTGCCGGAGCATCCCGAACGCGAGGGTGTTGTCGATGCTCCACCGCTCGTCGGGACGGAATTGAAGTCGCATCCGTGCCCCGCCCGAACGCTCCCAGTCGCAGGTGCGTCCCGTGTATTCGTTGGTGAAAAAGCCGTCGCCGTGCATGAACCGCGCCGCCAGCGAGATACCCGTGCGGGGCGAGGGGCGGTGGTAGGTCGAGGCGCGCAGCCGCAGCGTGTTGCCCGAGGCATACTCCGCACCCAGCCGCGTCCCTTCGTAGGCGAGCGGCGAGAGGGTGTAGATGTTCATCACGCCGCCCATGGTGTTGCGGCCGTAGAGCGTGCTCTGCGGGCCGCGCAGCACCTCGATGCGTTCGATGTCCGCCAGGTCGAAGTCGTAGTCGTCCTTCGAGAGGTAGGGGACGTTGTCTACGTTGAGGCCCATGACCGGCTGGTCGATGCGTGCGCCCAAACCGCGCACGTAGACCGACGAGGTCATGCGCGAACCGTAGTCGGGGATGTGGAAATTGGGAACGAGCTGCGAGAGCTCCTTGATGGCGGTGACGCCGCGCCGCTCGATCGTCTCGCGTCCCACGACCGAGGCCGCGACGGGGCGGTTGCGCAACGTAAGTCCCTGTTTGATCGCCGTCACCTGCACGTTGTCCATCACTACGGCCGTGTCGATCGCCTCCGGTGCTTCGTCGTGCGTGCGCACGGTGCGACGCGGCTCGGCGTGTGCGCATAGCGCGGCGACGCAAAGCAGGAGGCATACGCAGAAACGGCGGCGGAACGGTGTCGGAATCATCGCATTGAATTTCACGGCAAAGTAACGACATTATTTCCGTTCCCGCAATCCTCATTTGTAAGGAGAAGAAAAAGACGGCGGAGGTGGAGGCGTGCCGCAACCTGCGGAGGGGGAGCCATAGCGAGCCTCCGGCGGCGGAGGCTGCGGCTCGCGCAGCTCGCGGAGCCGTTCGGATGCCGGCGATAGCGGTGGTCGGACGTGCCCTTTTACTGTTCTCCCAGTTGCTCGGCGTCGACGTACCCTTTGGTTACGGCGTAGATCGTCAGTCCGGCCACGGAGCGGATGCCGAGCTTGCGGACGAGGTTGCGGCGGTGGGAGATGACCGTCGTCAGGGCGACGTCGAGCCGTTGGGCGATCTGCTTGTTGAGCAGCCCCGCCACGACGAGCCGCAATACGTCGATTTCGCGCTGCGTGAGGGATGGCTGCACCGTCTCGTCCGTCATGCGGCCGTGCGGGTCGCAGGCAGGTCGTGCGGAGGGATGCGTCGGGTGCGTGGCCGGATATGCGGCGGCCGTCCCGTCGGGATAGCCCTCGCGGTGGGCGTGCTGGTGCAGCCGCAGGATGTCGCGCACGAGCCCCTCCTCGCTTTGGGCGATGTCGAGGCAATGCAGTTCGCGCAGCGTGGACTGCGGCGCGCCATCGGTCAGCAGGATGCTCTTGTGCCGCCGTTCGAGGAAGAAGGCGTTGTGTTCGACGAAGGTCTGCGAGGCGACGAAGTAGTGGAAAAAGCGGTCGGGGCGGTCGGCTGCGAAACGTTCGAAACGGTCGTAGACCTCCACCTCGGCCATCGGGATGATGCGGCGCAGGATGCTTTCCAGCCCCAGACCCGTGAGGATCGAGGGGGTGACGACGGCGATGGCGGGACGGTGGGGCTGCATGGGTTATTCGTGGTGATAGGGTTCGTGGTTGAGGATCGCGAAGGCGCGGTAGATCTGCTCGGCGAAGATCGCCCGTACGATCTGGTGCGAGAAGGTCATGCGCGAAAGCGACAGCCGGCCGTCGGCGCGGGCGTAGACCGCATCCGAGAAGCCGTAGGGTCCGCCGATGACCAGCACGAGCCGCCGCACGCCGCCCAGCATCCGTTTTTGGAGCCAGTATGCGAACTCCACCGAACGCATCTCGTCGCCGCGCTCGTCGAGCAGGACGACATGGTCGCCGGCGGCCAGCTGCCGCAGGATCGCTTCGCCCTCGGCCGTGCGCTGCTGGTTCTGCGTGAGCGAGCGCGTGTTGCGCACGTCGGGCAGCGCCGTGACGGCGAACCGGCAGTAGCGGTTCACGCGGCGCACGTAGAGTTCCACGAGCGCTTCGACCTCCTTCGAGTCGGTTTTTCCGACGACCAGCAGTTCGATGTTCATTGCACTCGGAACGGAATGGCGTCGCTGTTCCACTCCCCGTCGGCGCCGACGTAGAAGACGGGTTTCGACGGTTCGACCGATTTGAGCCACTGGTAGGCCTTATACATATTGTATCCGTTGCCCGAATCGCGTCCCAGCGCGAAGCCGATGATCGAGGTGTGGTTGCGCGAACGGTGGTACATCGCCTTCACGCGGCCGAGATACTCGTCTGTCAGACGCGGGTCGTTCGACGGAGTGCCGCCTACCGAGCGGTCGTCGCGCGCGTCGGGGGCGTAGATTGCCGCGCAGTCGACCACGTAGAACCCCGTGCGGTCGGCCAGCGTATAGAACCAGTAGGGCTGCGGATAATCGGGCAGCAGGGTGTTGATGCCCCGGGCTTTGAGCGCCTTCATCTCGGCGGCGGTCGTCTTCTCGTCGGCTGCGGCGTTGTAGCGTTGGGGCCGCAGCGAAAGCTCCTTGTCGAAACGGTAGAAGCGGCCGTCGCGGTATTCGCTCTCTCCGAAGCCGACGTAGAGGGGGATATACTCCCACAACATGCTGTTGCGCTTGGTGTAGAGCGTCACCTTGTAGAGCGGCTGCCGCTTGTCGTCCCACTGATTGGCGTAGGCGTGGTAGATGAGCCGCTCGATGTGCACCGTGTCGCGCGAGCGGCCCTCCACCATGATCTCGCGCGAACCGTAGTCGAGCAGCTTGCCCTTCGGATCGTAGATGTCGTAGCCGGCGGTGATCGGCTCTTCGCCGTTGTAGGAGTTCTCGACCACGATGTCGAGTTTCAGCACGCCGTATTTGCGCGTCGAGTCGGGAACGAGCGCCACCGAATAGTCGTCGATGTGGAGCCGGTGCTGGAAGACGAGGTAGCTGTTGGCGTAGGCCAGCCGCGGCGCCGGCGCGTCGGCCTGCAACTGCGGAGTCTTCGAGGGGCGCAGGTCGAGCATCACGGCGTTGCGCCCGGGGCGGATGTAGGGAGAGATGAGGAATTCGCGCGGCGTGCGGTCGTCCTCGACGTCGGCTACGCGGGCGTCGTTGACCAGAAGCGTGTAGGCCGAGCCGACGTTCTCCAAATGGAGGTAGATGTCGCGGTCGGTCAGCAGCAGCGGTACTTCGACGACCTGTCCCACCGTGGTGGTGTCGGCCTGCTGCACGACGATCTGCGGGGAGAACGTTTCGTAATGGGCGATGTTGCCCCGACGCAGCAGCGCGGCGTCGTCGCGCGTGTCGAAGGGGACGAATTCCGAACGGAATACCTCGGCGGTTTGCGCTCCCGCGCCCGCAAGGGCGAAAAGAGCCGCCCAGAGTGTAATGAATCGTTTCATCTCGATATTCTTAAATTACCGGCCGCAATGTCGCAGGCCGGCGGGAGCGGAGCGAGTCCGATCGTACCGCAGTGCCCGCCGCCTCTTCATGCCGGAGGTCGAGGACAAAGATACGATTAAGCCGAGCGCCATGCAAATTTATTTTATTTGCATGGCTGAGGCGAAGTATCTAAGACGAAGTCAAAGATACGAATAAACGAGGGCAATGCAAATTTATTTGCTTTTTGCCGAGCGCAAAAGTGATGCCTTGCAATTGAAAATTCTGATTTATCGTCCTAAGGGCACAGTCTGCAAAGGCTTTCGTCGTAAGGATCGGCGGTTTTCGTATTTGCAAGGCGAAATCTGCGGAGGACGCGTACTGCGGGCCTCCGCAGGCGAAGGCTCGGCCCGCACGGCGCCGTGGCGCCGCAGTATCGCAGCGGGAGTTGCGGGTTTTGACAGGCCGGCAGGCCGGTCCGGTCGCATTGCGAAAATAGCGGATGAAGTGTCGGCGGCAGTGCGGAGTCGTAATAAATCGTCGTCGGATACGATCGATTGTATGCGTTTTTTTTGTACTTTTGTAACTCGGGGAGAAGACGATGCGGATCGACCGCGGAATCGGGGCCGTTCCGTTTCCGCCCGTGCGGTCGTCTGCGCCGGAATTCTGCAAAATGCTAAAATAGATAGAACGTTATGAAAACACTACGAATCGTAGAATTGATCAAGTCGGATGCGGTCGATTGCGATGTGACCGTCAAGGGGTGGGTGCGTACCAAGCGCGGCAACAAGAACGTCGCCTTCATCGCCCTGAACGACGGTTCGTGCGTGGCGAGCATTCAGGTGGTCGTCGAGCTGGCGAAGTTCGACGACGAGACGATGCGTCAGATCGCCACGGGTGCCTGCATCCGTGTCGACGGCCGGCTCGTAAAGTCGCCCGGCGAGGGCCAGGGCGTCGAGGTGCAGGCCTCTTCGATCGAGATTTACGGCACGGCCGACCCTGCGACCTATCCGTTGCAGAAAAAGGGCCATTCGCTCGAATTCCTGCGCGACATCGCCTACCTGCGTCCGCGTACCAATACGTTCGGCGCGGTGCTGCGCATCCGTCACGCGATGGCCTTCGCCATCCACAAGTTCTTCAACGACCGCGGCTTCTACTACTGGAACTCGCCGCTCATCACGGCCTCCGACTGCGAGGGTGCGGGCGCCATGTTCCAGGTGACGACGCTCGATCTGAACAATCCGCCCCGCACCGAGGACGGGAGGATCGACTATTCGCAGGATTTTTTCGGCAAACCCTGCAACCTGACCGTATCGGGACAGCTCGAAGGCGAGCTGGGCGCGTTGTCGCTGGGGCGCATCTACACCTTCGGCCCCACGTTCCGTGCCGAGAATTCCAACACGCCGCGCCACCTCTCGGAGTTCTGGATGATCGAGCCGGAGATGGCCTTCTACGAGTTGGAGGACAACATGGAGCTGGCCGAGGAGTTCCTCAAATACCTGATCGGCTATGCGTTGGAGAACTGCCGCGAGGATCTGGAATTCATGTGCAAGATGTGGGACAAGGAGCTGATCGAACGGCTGGAATTCGTGCTGCACAACGATTTCAAGCGGCTCGACTACACCGAGGGCATCGAGATTCTGAAAGCTTCGGGCCGCAAGTTCGAGTTCCCGTGCGACTGGGGATGCGACCTGCAATCGGAGCACGAGCGCTACCTGGTGGAGGAGCACTTCAAGCGTCCGGTGATCCTCGTCAACTACCCCAAGGAGATCAAGGCCTTCTACATGAAGCAGAACGACGACGGGCGGACGGTACGCGCAATGGACGTATTATTCCCCAAAATCGGCGAAATCATCGGCGGATCGGAACGCGAAGCCGATTATGGCAAGCTTTGTGCCCGTATCAAGGAGTTGAACATGAACGAACGCGAGTTGTGGTGGTACCTCGACACCCGCCGCTGGGGATCGGCTCCCCACTCCGGTTTCGGACTCGGCTTCGAGCGTCTGCTCCTCTTCGTTACGGGCATGGGCAATATCCGCGACGTGATACCTTTCCCCCGCACCCCGCAGCACGCCGAATTTTAGGCGCAGCGGCTCGCCGACCGAAAATCGGGTATACGGGGTGTGCGGAGGGTGTGCGGCGGTTCCCTTCCTCGTGTGCATTGATTTTAACTTTATCGACCCATGGCTATTCATCAGAAACAGGTGATGACGCTTCAGCAGAAGCTCTCCCCGCAGCAGATCCAAATGATTAAATTGCTCGAACTGCCTACCGTGCAGCTCGAACAGCGCATCAAGCAGGAGATCGAGGAGAACATCGTGCTCGAAGAGGCCGAACAGCAGAACGAGGAGGAGGAACCCCAGCAAATATCGGTCGACGAATACCTGCGCGAAGACGACACGCCGGCCTACAAGATGCGGGCCAACAACTATTCGAAAGACGACAAGCCCCGTCAGATTCCCCTGTCGGGCGGTCGTTCGTTGCAGGAGTACCTGATCGAACAGCTCGGCTACCGCAACCTCTCGGAAGAGGAGATGCGGCTGGCGGTCTATCTGGTGGGAAGCATCGACGAAGACGGCTATCTGCGCCGCGATCTGGAATCGGTGGCCGACGACATCGCCTTTACGCTGGGCGAAGAGGTCTCGCCCGAACGGCTGGAAGCGATCCTGAAAGTCATTCACGACCTCGAACCCGCGGGTATCGGTGCGCGCAACCTGCGCGAATGTCTGCTGCTGCAACTCTCGCAACTGCCTATGACGACCCGTTCGCGGCGGCTGGCGCGCAAGATCCTGACCTCCTATTTCGACGAATTCGCAAAAAAACACTACGAGAAGCTGATCTCGCGGTTGCAGGTCACCGAGGACGAGTTCCGCGATGCCATCGCCGAGATCCGCCACCTCTCGCCCAAGCCCGCCAACGGCTACTCCGACGGCGGGTCGGACGCCGCGCCCTACGTGGTGCCCGATTTCATCCTGGACTATCACGACGGCCGTTTCGAACTGTCGCTCAACTCCTACAATGTTCCCGACGTGCGGATCAACCGCCGTTACGTGGAGATGATGCGCGATATGGTGTCGTCCGACGGCCGCGTGCAGGAGAAGAACCGCGAGGCGGTGCAGTTCGTCAAGAACAAGATCGATTCGGCCAAGTGGTTCATCTCGGCGATCAAGCAGCGGCGCGACACGCTGATGCGCACCATGCAGGAGATACTGGATTTCCAGCAGGAGTATTTCAAGACGGGCGACCAGTCGAAGCTCCGCCCGATGATCCTCAAGGATATCGCCGACCGCACGGGACTGGACGTTTCGACCATTTCGCGCGTGGTGAACAGCAAGTACGTGCAGACGCAGTTCGGGATCATCCTCCTGAAATCGCTCTTTTCGGAGGCGATGCAGACCGCATCGGGCGGGGAGGTTTCGAGTTACGAGATCAAGAACATCCTGCGTAGCTGCATCGACGACGAAGACAAGCGCCGTCCGCTGACGGACGAGACACTGATGGATATACTCAACGACAAAGGTTACTGCATCGCGCGCCGCACGGTGGCCAAATACCGCGAAATGCTGGGCATTCCGGTGGCGCGTCTGCGAAAACAGATCTGATGGACGAATCCCGAATTGCCGATCCCTCTTCCGCACTGCGCCGTAGCGACCGCAGCCTGCCCACGCGCCTGTCCAGAGCGGTGTCGGTGGTGCTGCATCCGCTGGTGATGCCGCTCTACGTCATCTTGCTGCTGGTGGCGGGACCGACCCAGCTCTCCTATTTCCCCGCGTCGGTCAAGTTCTACCTGCTGTGGGTGACCGTGCTCTACACGGCCGTCATTCCGTTGCTCTCGGTGGGGCTGCTCCGCTCGGTGGGGCGTATTTCGTCGCTTGCGATCGACGACCGGCGCGAGCGGATTCTGCCGCTGGCGATCGGTATCGTCTGCTACCTGCTCTGCGCCGCTACGGTGGCGCGGATTCCTTCGGCGATGATCGTGCGCAAATTCATGCTGGCGGGCGCCTGTTGCGAACTGTTCTGTCTGGCGGTGACCTTCTACTGGAAAATAAGTCTTCATCTGGCTGCGCAGGGAGCCGCCGCGGCATTGCTCGTGTTGCTGACCTTCGGCAACGCAGGGAACCTGACCGGTGCGCTGGCCGTGGCCGTGCTGGCGGCGGGTGCGCTCGCCTCGGCACGTCTGTGGCTGGGATGCCACACGATCCGCCAGGTCGCCGCGGGTTATGCCGGCGGGTTCATCGTCGCGACGCTCGCCGTGCTGCTGTTGTAGGTGTGCGGCGAAAGGATTCTCTTCCGCTCGTTCCGCCGTTCGATCTTTTGCCGCTTTTGGCGCGATCCCGAAGCAGCGAAGGTGGCCGTTGATTTCCGCACGGCGCGTACTGAATTTCGGCTGGCGGCAGTTCGATAAAAAAACAGCGAGGTAAACTGCCTCGCTGTTTTCTATTCCGGAATCGGGATCGGGTTCTCAACGTGCTGCGATACGGCAGTAACGGTCGTAGCGTTTCAGAACGTCGCGGACGTAGGCCCTCGTCTGGCTGCCGCCGGTGAACCGGCCGCAGCGTACCTCCTGCTGCTCGTAGTATTCGGGCAGCGCTTTGAGCGCCAGATAGCGGGCCACGGTCTCCCATGAATCGGGATTCTCGCCGTGGCTGCGCGCCAGCCGGCGTGCGTCGTTGACGTGGCCGATGCCGCCGTTGTATGCGGCCAGGATGATGCTCATCCGGTCGTCGTCCGGCGTGCCGGGCGCGAAACGCAGTCCGGCGTCGATCTTCGAGAGCACCTGTGCCGCCAGCCGGACGTTGGTCTCCGGATCGAGGAGCCGGTCGCCCGTCACGTTGAACTGGCGCGCCACGGCGGGCATGATCTGCATCAGTCCGGCGGCGCCCCGTTTCGAAACGATGTCGGGCGAGAAACGCGATTCGTGGTAGGCGATGGCGCTCATCAGACGCCAGTCGTAACCCTCCTCTTCGCTGACCGAACGGATCAGTTCGTCGTAAACCGAGATGGTGTGGGCGATCTCCGTCCTTTCGGCACTGCCGATGAAGCTGCCTGCCGTGCGGTTGCCGTAGGGGCCGAAATTGGCGTTCAGACCGTAGAAGGTAGTCAGCAATGTTAAGAACACGAACGTTAAAAATGTCTTTTTTAACATAAAGTTTTACGTTGCGGGCAGCTCTCTGCGTGCCGTACAGTACACCGATCGATCAGTCGTAGAATCCCCACGAAATACCCATCTTGAACATGCCGGGGTTGAGCGGGTAGCGGGCCACGGAAAAGTAGTCGCCGTTGCCGAACAGCCCCCTGTTGACATGCTGATATTTCAGAAAGATGCGCATTCGTTTCCACTTGCCCATGACGAAAACGTCGGTGTAGGGATAGTTCCCCACCTCGGTTTCGCGCTGGTTGTAGAACGCCGACAGGGCCGGATTGTAGCCCGGGGCGTAATACTTCGTGTTGTAGCGGCCGTCGAGACCGATTTGCAGCCTCAACACGTCGCGCACCACCCAGAACTCGTAATAGTACGAGAGGAAGGCGCTCACGAGCGGAACGGGTATGACCTCCTGATTTGTACTCCACTGCAACAATACCCTGTTGTCCAGATGGAGTCCGCCGATGCGGAAATCCTTGCGGGCATACAAACTCGTCAGGCTGACGTTGCCGTCGTGTTGCAGGACGCCTACGTTGGAGTCGCCGGGACCGACGGGGCCGTAATAGATCTTGTTCTTTACGACACCCTGCCATGCGGCGAGTTCCAGCGCGTAGTCCGGCACGCGGAACGAAGCCTCGATACGGGTTTCATTCTCCTTGGCCAAGGAGTTGGACCACACGTAGTGGTTCGAGAAGAGATTCTCCTGCCAGTAACCCGGCGAACGCTTCTCGTTCGAGAAACGTCCTTCGAGAATCAGGGCGTGACCGCGGAGATAGCCTTTGAGCGCGAGGTGTGCGCCCAGCGACATGTCTCCGCCTCTGTACCCCGACGGGTAGACCTTCATGTTGGCGTCCCAGTCGACGTATTTCTTGATTTTGCCGGCGATCGACCCGTAGGCGAAATAGCTGGTCTTTCGCGTGCGGCGGTATTTGCCGGTGATGTAGTCGCCGAGCGCGAACTGCGAGTAGGTGTGGATGTCGAACCCCACGCCGCCGTCGATGGTGCCGATCACGCCGTTGCGGTCCCACGGCTGCGCCTGTACGAACAGGCGGTTCGAAAGCCTCCGTTCGCAGAGCGTGTCGCGCGAGGCGTCGGGGTGGATGAACCAGTTGTCGTAATACTCGTGGCCCTCGGTGGCGACGAAGTTGCCGTTCTCGTCTTTCGACCCGCGTTCGTCGGTGTAGGTGCCGAAGATGTCGGTGTAGGTCTTGCTCCAAATGTCGTACTCGATCGAGTGGCCGATGAATACGGCCGAGAGGTCGGCCAGCGAAAAATCGTTTTCGGTGACGCGTTGCAGCGGAATGGCGTAGGACTGCGTGAGGAAGAAGGCGTGGTTGCGGTAGATGTTTTCGGCCTTGGCGTTCGTCAGCCGCATCGGTACGCCCGACGGCATCTCGAAGACCGTGTCGCGGATCGCCCATTCGCCCACCACGCCGCCGTTCTCCTGCGTCTCGATGTGGTTGTTGACGTAACCGGCATGTACGGAGTAGCGCTTGCCCGTGTGGGCGACCGTCACGGCGATGTTCTGATTCTTGGTACGCGACCATTCGTAGAGTCCCCGCGTGCCGCGCGACTTGTAGTCGATGCTGAAACTGGTCGAGGGAGAGATGTTCTGCGCGTGGCGGATCTCGAAATTGGTCTCGCGGTAGCGTTTCTGTCCCGATTCGATGTAGGTCATTTGCAGGAAGGGACGTTTGCCGTTGTAGAACGGCGCGTTCCGCATGTCGTAAATATAGGAGTGGAACGGGGAGGCGAAACTGAAATCCTGCCACTGGGGCCGCTCGAAATAGTTGAGCGGAACCGATCCCTGGCCGAGCGCGCCGATCGGCGCATCACCCACGCCGTTGCGGTAGAAGGGGTAGTCGATTCGCCACGCCGTGAGCGTGGTGTCGAGCGGTTCGATCCGCACGCGGTTGTAATCCTGGGAGACGTTCCATTTGAAGTTGGGCAGCGCCCGGATCGAGTCGCTGAAAAAGTAGGATTCGAGCGGTTTTTTGATGCGCTTCTCCTTGGTCGAGTCGACGGGCTGCTGCGCCTGCCCCTCCTCGTCTTCGGGCGCGGGGTTCGGTACTCCGTAGAGGTTGGTGTTTTCGCCGCGTTGCTGGGCTCGCATGAGCGAACGGGCGTCGAGCTGGGCACAGACACGCCCCGGCAGCAGCGCCGCCAAGAGCAGCACTGCCGGGAGCAGATATGTTCCGAGCCGTTTCGACATGCGTTTTCTTTCTTAGGCTTCGGTCGCCCTGCGTCCTTGCAGGAGCCACCGGACGAGCGAGACTACGACATAGAGAACGAAAATCGCGGGAATTGCGTATGCGCCGAGCGTAAGAATAAGTACGACGCACGCCCCCAAAAAGAGATAGCGCAGCCGGTTGCCCGTCCAGCCGAAGCCGTGGAATTTGAGTGCGAACATGCGGATCGGGCTGATCATGAGCCAGGCCGTCGCCGCCGCGGCGAGCAGTACGGCTTCATAGGGCAGCGAGAGCATCCCTTCGGCGTGGAGCAGACCCAGCGAGGCGCAGAAGAGGCCCGCCGCGGGCGAAGGCAGTCCGCAGAACTCGGTGCGCTGCGTGTCGTCGATGTTGAATTTCGCCAGCCGCAACGCCGTCCCGACGGCCAGCAGCAGTACGATCCAGCTCCAGGGACCTGCCGTATCGGCCGCCCACCACGAACTGCCGGCCTGCCATGCCAGCGTGAGCATGACGGCCGTTGGTGCGACGCCCGACGAAACCATGTCGGCCAGCGAATCGAGCTGCAACCCGATCGGCGAGGACTGGTGGAGCAGCCGTGCCGTGAAGCCGTCGAAAAAATCGAAGACGGCCGCCAGCACCAGCAGCCAGAAGGCCAGATGCAGGTCGCCGTCGGTGAGTATCGCCACCGTCGCTATCATCCCGCAGAGCAGATTCGAGAGCGTGAGCAGGTTGGGAATGGTAAAGAGCTTGATCTTCATATTCGTGCCCGACAATTGATAGATTGACCGGCAAAGTTACGAATTATTTTTCGGTTTTCGGGCAAATGTGCCGAAAACCGATCGGACACGGCCTTTTTCTCCGCTGTTTGCGGGGCGATGCAGGGGGCGATGCCTGTGTCGGAATTGGTTTGGACTTCCTCCTGAGGATGACAGGATTTGTCGTTCCGGACGGAATGCAGTGGAGCGTAGGAATCTTTCCGCTCTTTTCGCAGTGCGATCCGGCAGGCCGGAGACCTGCTAAAATAGGAGATCAGCAAATAATCATCGTTGCGCGCAGTGCACCGCAAATTCCGCATTGCTCCGTCCGATCCCGACGTAGGTGCTCTGCGGACACTTTTGGCGCCACCTTTCGGTGACAAAAGGTGGTAAATCCGCTCCTTGCAGGAGACACCCAATCGGAGGTGCGGGATGCTTCCCGAAGTGAGAATTAGGTTGTTTTTGCAGTGCGATCCCGCAGGCCGGAGGCCTGCTAAAATACAGTTTCGAAAAATTCGCTCTTCGGCTGCAGCCGAAGAGCGGAAGCCCGCAGCCGCCCATGCAGAGGGCGGCATCGCTCCGCCTGCGGCGTCCGGCACATCCTCCGCCGGCCGCGGACTGACAAAGGGAAATCGCACTTTGGCTGCACCGAGAATATTTCGCCTCGGCAAAAAGCAAATTAATTTGCATTGCTTCCGGCTTTTCGTATCTTTGGCTTGCCGAAGATATTTCCGTTCGGCAATGTTCGAATAAATTTGACATTGCCCTCGCTTATTCGTATCTTTGACTTCGCCGAAGATACTCCGTCTCGGCATAATCAAACATGAATGTTTGCTTCTGCCCTCGACTTTTCGTATCTTTGTATATTATTTCAGGAACAATCAAACGAGATACGATATGAATCGCTACTGTATCATCATGGCGGGAGGCGTGGGAACCCGCTTCTGGCCGCTGAGCCGGCAGAACAAGCCCAAGCAGTTCCTCGACATCATGGGGACGGGCAAGTCATTCCTGCGCCATACGTTCGAACGCTTCGCGCCGCTGGTGCCCGACGAAAATTTCATCGTGGTGACCAACCGACGTTACAAGGAGCTGATCCGCAATATCCTTCCCGAGATCCGCGAAGAACAGATTCTCTGCGAGCCGATCGGCCGCAATACCGCGCCGGCCATCGCCTACGCCGCCTACTGGTTGCGGAAACACGATCCCGAAGCGCAGATGATCGTCACGCCGGCCGATCACTGGGTGGTCGACGAGGAGGGGTTCCGCTCGATCATCGGCGAGTGCCTCGATTTCGTGACGGGCCACGATGCGTTGATGACCGTCGGCATCCGTCCCACACGCCCCGAAACGGGTTACGGTTATATACAGGCCTCGGCCGACGAGACCATTTGTCCGGTGAAGAGTTTTACGGAAAAGCCCAATCTGGAACTGGCCCAGACCTTCGTGCAGTGCGGCGAATTCTTCTGGAATTCGGGTATTTTCGTCTGGAAGGTCCGCGATATCGTGCGGGCCTTCGCCCAATACCTGCCCGAACACCATGCGCTGTTCTCGTCGGTCGAGGCGGCGTTCGGTACGCCGCAGGAGGACGAGGCCGTCGAACGGGTCTTTTCGTGCAGCCATCCCATTTCGATCGATTACGGCGTCATGGAGAAGGCCGGCAACGTCTACGTGCGCTCCAATGCCGACGTGGGTTGGAGCGACGTGGGGACGTGGGGTTCGCTCTACCAGCTCTCGCGCAAGGACCGTTACGCCAACGCCAAGCCTGCGGAGGGTTGTTACGCCTACGATACGCGCAACTGCATCATCTCGCTGCCCGAAGGCAAGGTGGCCGTCGTGAGCGGGTTGAAGGAGTACATCGTCGTCGATACGGAGGACGTGCTGATGATCTGCCCGCGCGGCGAGGAGCAGAACATCAAGAAGTATATCGACGAGGTGAAGTTCAACAAGGGCGAGGAGTATATCTGATAATCGATGAATAACGATTGACAATTGAACGAAAACGAACGGCTCGGAACGCAGCGTCTCTATGCGTTGTTCGAGCGATACCCCGCCGTCGCGACCGACTCGCGGCGGGCAGGTGAAGGGACGATCTTCTTCGCCCTCAGGGGCGACCGTTTCGACGGCAACCGCTTCGCCCTGGCGGCGCTCGATGCCGGTGCGGCCTGCGCCGTCGTCGACGATCCGGCGGTCGCGGCGTCGGCCGGAGAAGCCTATGCCGGACGGATCGTGACGGTAGACGACGCGCTGGCGGCCTTGCAGGCACTGGCGCGCGAGCATCGTCGCAGGCTCGGCATTCCGCTGCTGGCGATCGTCGGCAGCAACGGCAAGACCACGACCAAGGAGCTGGTGAGCCGCGTGCTGGCCGAAAAATACGCGGTCTACGCCACGCAGGGCAATCTCAACAACCATATCGGCGTACCCCTTACGCTGCTGGCGATGACGCGCGACACGGAGTTGGGCGTGGTGGAGATGGGGGCGAGCGCCTGCGGCGAAATCGCCCTGCTCTGTGCGATCGCCGAGCCCAATTTCGGCCTGATTACCAACGTCGGGCGGGCGCACCTCGAAGGATTCGGGGGTGTCGAAGGTGTGCGGCGCGGCAAGGGCGAGCTGTATGACTATCTGGCTGCCAACGGCGGCCGTGCCTTCGTGCGGCGCGACGACGGGACGCTGGTGAAAATGGCCGCTGAACGGGGAAATCTGGCGGTGGAACTCTACGATCCGGCGATCGCCGACGGCGTCGGGCACCGGCTCGAAGGGGCGTTCAACCGCCTGAACGTAGCGGCGGCGATGGCCGTAGGCCGTTATTTCGGCGTGGACGAGGAGCGTATCCGCGACGCCGTGGCCGCATACCGGCCCGACAACAACCGCTCGCAGCGGCGGTCGACGGCCCGCAATACGCTCGTCGTCGATTGTTACAACGCCAATCCGTCGAGTATGCAGGCGTCGCTGGCCAATTTCCTCGGCGAGGAGTCGGTCGGCGGCAAGGTCGCCGTGTTGGGCGATATGCTCGAATTGGGGGCGTGGAGTGCGGCGGAACATCGTGCGGCGGTCGAACAGGCGCTTGCGGGCGACGTGGAGCAGTTGTGGCTGGTGGGGACGGAGTTCTCCGCCGCGTGGCGTGCGATGGGGTGCGGCGACGAACGGGTGCGTCTGTTCGCCACGTGCGACGAAGCGGCCGCCGCGTTGCAGGCGTCGCCGTTTGCGGGCAAGTTCGTGCTGCTGAAAGGGTCGCACGGGATCGGACTGGAACGATTGATCGAGTGGTTGTGATCGGTCAGTGCTTTGGCTGATGCTTGTCCTGTGTCCGGCAGGAGAAAGCGCGGATAGTATGCGGATGCCCGACGGTCGTCGGGTGTCCGCGTTCGTTCCTTTCGGATCGGCCGAATTCGGCGGGCGGAAGATCGATTTTTCGAAAAAATTCCTAACTTTGTCAATCAGACGCGAATTCAAACTTAAAAAACGAGAATGGAACAGGAAAAACAATTGACCTCGTTGCCGGAGAACGCCTACCGCGAGCTGGCGCCGGGCGAGGAGTACACGCCGATGCTGCCGGCGTCGGCCGCTCCCGCCGAAGTGACGCCCTATTCGGTCGGGATGGGCATCGTCATGGCCATCGTCTTTTCGGCTGCGGCGGCCTATCTGGGACTCAAAATCGGACAGGTGTTCGAGGCGGCGATCCCGATCGCCATTATCGCCGTGGGCATGGGCAGCGTGCTCGGCAAGCGCAACATGCTGGGCCAGAACGTCATCATCCAGTCGATCGGCGCTTCGTCGGGCGTGATCGTCGCCGGGGCGATCTTCACGCTGCCGGCGCTCTACATCCTGGGGCTGGACGCGGCGTTTTACCAGATCTTCCTTTCGTCGTTGTTCGGCGGTCTGCTGGGCATCGTGCTGTTGATCCCGTTCCGCAGCTATTTCGTCAAGGAGATGCACGGCAAGTATCCCTTCCCCGAAGCGACGGCCACCACCGAGGTGCTCGTGTCGGGCGAGAAGGGGGGCGCGCAGGCCAAGCTGCTCGCCGTGGCCGGTGCCGTGGGCGGACTGTACGATTTCGTGGTGTCGACTTTCGGGGCATGGACGGAATCGGTTTCGACGCGCATCTGCGATTTCGGCGCGATGTGCGCCGACAAGTTCAAGGTGGTCTTCGGTCTCAATACCGGCGCGGCGGTGTTGGGCTTAGGCTACATCATCGGCCTGAAATACGCCACGATCATCACCGCGGGTTCGTGCCTGGTGTGGTTTCTCGTCGTGCCGTTGGTGGGATCGGTGATCCCCGATGCGGCGAGCGTATCGCCCGAACAACTGTTCAAGGATTTCGGCCGGCCGATCGGCATCGGCGGCATCGCGATGGCCGGGCTCGTCGGCATCGTGCGGCAGGCGGGGATCATCCGTCAGGCGTTGGGGCTGGCCGTGAAGGAGCTGGGCGGTAGGAAGACCGCCGAGCAGACGACCGTGCGTACGCAGCGCGACCTGACGATGCGGCTGATCCTCACGGTCGTGATCGCCACGCTGGCGGCGTTGCTGGTCTTCTTCCAGTTCGGCGTGCTGGGCAACTGGGCGCAGACGCTCGTGGCGCTCGCGATCGTCTTCGTGATCGCTTTCCTCTTTACGACCGTGGCGGCCAACGCCATCGCCATCGTGGGGACGAATCCCGTGTCGGGCATGACGCTCATGACGCTGATCCTTTCGTCGCTGGTGCTCGTCTCGATCGGACTGAGCGGCAAGAGCGGTATGACGGCCGCGCTGGTCATCGGCGGCGTGGTCTGCACGGCCCTCTCGATGGCCGGAGGCTTCATCACCGATTTGAAGATCGGCTACTGGATCGGTACGACGCCGGCCAAGCAGGAGGCGTGGAAATTCCTCGGCACGGCCGTTTCGGCGGCGACGGTGGCGGGCGTGATGATCGTGCTCAACCGCACCTACGGTTTCGTGGGCGAGGGTGCGCTCGTGGCGCCGCAGGCCAATGCGATGGCGGCCGTGATCCAGCCCTTGATGGAGGGCGGCACGACGCCGTGGGTGCTCTATTTCATCGGCGCCGTGCTGGCGCTGGTGCTCACCTCGATCGGCGTGCCGGCGCTGGCCTTCTCGCTGGGGATGTTCATCCCCATGGAGCTGAACGCCCCGCTGGTGGTGGGCGGTCTGGTGGCGTGGTACGTCTCGACCCGCTCGAAGGACGCTGCGGTGAACAAGGCGCGGCTCGACCGCGGTACGCTCATTGCGTCGGGCTTCATCGCCGGCGGTGCGCTGATGGGTGTCGTTTCAGCCGTGCTGAAATTCGCGGGCGCCGACTGGTACTTCGGGCAGTGGGCGTCGTCGAACGGCGCCGAATGGTTGGGGCTTGCGATGTATGCGGCCCTGATCGGCTATATGGCCTGGCACACGATGCGTGCGAAGCCCGAACAGGAGTAATTCATTTGTAACGAATAAGATATGGAACTCAAAGATCGATTTCTGAAATACGTCTCCTACGACACGCAGTCGTCGGAGCAGAGCCGGACCTTCCCCTCGACCGACAAGCAGCTGGTGCTGCTGCGCGAGCTGGCCGACGAAATGAAGGCGTTGGGAATGACGGAAGTGACGATGGATGCGCACGGCTACGTGATGGGCACCGTGCCCGCCGCGCCGGGCTGCGAGTCGGCGCCCGTCGTCGGTTTTATCGCGCACGTCGACACCTCGCCCGACATGAGCGGCAAGGACGTCCGTCCCCGCACGATCGAGGAGTACGACGGCGGCGACATCGTGCTTAACGGTCAGTTGACGATGCGCGTGGCCGATTTCCCCGAACTGGCGTTCTTCAAGGGGCATACGCTCATCCACACCGACGGTACGACGCTGCTGGGCGCCGACGACAAGGCGGGCGTGGCCGAGATCATGACCGCCGCCGAGTATCTGCTGGCGCATCCCGAGATCGCGCACGGCAAGATCCGCATCGGCTTCACCCCCGACGAGGAGGTGGGACGGGGCGTCGACTACTTCGACGTCGCGGCTTTCGGCGCCGATTTCGCCTATACGGTCGACGGCGGCATGGAGGGCGAATTGGAGTACGAGAACTTCAACGCCGCCAGCGCCAAGATCGCCGTGCAGGGCCGCAACGTCCACCCGGGTTATGCCAAGAACAAGATGATCAACGCCATCGAGGTGGCCTGCGAGCTGAACGCCATGCTGCCCGCCGCAGAGCGTCCCGAACATACCGAAGGGTACGAGGGGTTCTACCACTGCGTGGGCTTCGACGGGACGGTCGAGCGCGCCGAGATCAGTTACATCATCCGCGACCACGACACCGCGAAGTTCGAACAGAAGAAGAGTTATCTGTGGAGCGCGGTCGACCTGTTGACGAAAAAATACGGCGACGGGGTGTTGACGCTCACGCTGAAAGACCAGTATTTCAACATGCGTAAAATGGTCGAGCCGCATCCGCAGCTCATCGACAAGGCGATGGAGGCGATGCGGATGGCGGGCGTCGAACCGCTCGTGCGTCCGATTCGCGGCGGCACGGACGGCGCGCGGCTCTCGTTCATGGGACTGCCGTGCCCCAATCTCTTCACGGGCGGCATGAATTTCCACGGCAAGTTCGAGTACTGCTCGCTCACGACGATGCGCAAGGCCGTGCAGGTGATCCTGAACCTGGCGCAGCTGTGGGCCAAATAGCGCCTGACGATGGATCGGTACGGATATCTGAAAACGGCGGCGGCCATCCCTTCGGTGCGGGTGGCCGACTGCGCCTATAACGGCGAGCGGATCGCCGCGCTCGTGGCCGATGCGGCCGGACGCGGCGTCGAGGTCGTTCTCTTTCCCGAACTGTCGGTGACGGGCTATACCTGCGGCGATCTCTTCCTGCAACCGGCGCTGCTGGCTGCTGCCGAACAGGCCCTTGCGGAGCTGCTGCGGCGCACGGCGGAGCTGAATACGGCATTCGTGGTCGGCCTGCCCGTCGCGGTGGACGACATGCTCTACAACTGCGCCGTCGTGGCGGCCGCGGGCGAAGTGCTGGGTGTCGTGCCCAAGTGTCATATTCCCGACTACGCCGAGTTCTACGAGTCGCGCTGGTTCGCTTCGGGTCAGGGGCGCCCGACGGTCGAGATCGAGTTGTGCGGGCAGAGCGTGCCGTTCGGGCCCGACCTGCTGTTCGACATCGGCGGTGCGCGGTGCGCGGTGGAGATCTGCGAGGACCTGTGGGTTCCGGCCCCTCCGTCGGCGGAGGCGGCTGCGGCCGGCGCCGAGGTGATTCTCAATCTTTCGGCGTCGCCCGAAACCGTGGGCAAGAGCGACTACGTGCGGCAGCTGGTCGTACAACAGTCGGCGCGTACGCGCGCGGCCTACCTCTACTGCTCGGCCGGTTTCGGCGAGTCGTCGACCGATCTGGTCTTCGCCGGCCATGCGCTGGTGGCCGAGAACGGCGCGGTGCTGGCCGTGTCGGAGCGTTTCTCGCTCGGCGAGCAGCTCGTCGTGGCCGACGTCGACTGCCAGCTGCTGCGCAACGACCGCTGCCGCACGACGACGTTCCGCCACAGCGGCGCGGGCGGCCGTACCACGGTCGCCGTGACGATGCCCGTGGCCGACGACCGTCCGTTCGACCGCACGGTCGAGGCGATGCCCTTCGTACCGGCGGAGGACGACCGGCGGCACAGCCGTTGCGAGGAGATTCTCAACATTCAGGCGACGGGATTGGCGCGCCGGCTGGCGCATACGCGGAGCACGAAGGCTGTCGTCGGCATTTCGGGCGGACTGGATTCGACGCTCGCACTGCTCGTGACGGTGCGTGCGTTCGACCGGCTGGGACTCGACCGGCGGGGGATCGTGGGGATCACGATGCCCGGTTTCGGGACGACCGGCCGCACCTACGGCAATGCCCTGACGTTGATGCGCGGACTGGGCGTCACGGCGCGCGAAATACCGATCCGCGCCGCCTGCGAACAGCATTTCCGCGACATCGGGCTGCCGGAAGACGACCGCTCGACGACGTACGAGAATGCGCAGGCGCGCGAACGGACGCAGATTTTGATGGACGTGGCCAACCACGAAGGTGCGCTGGTCGTCGGTACGGGCGACCTGTCGGAACTGGCTCTGGGCTGGGCGACCTACAACGGCGACCAGATGTCGATGTACGGCGTCAACGCCTCGGTACCCAAGACGCTCGTTCGCCATATCGTCGAGTGGTATGCTGCGCACTGCGCCGAAGGGAGTGTGCGCGAGGTGTTGTGCGACGTGGCCGCCACGCCCGTCTCGCCCGAACTGCTGCCGGCCGATGCCGAGGGCGGCATCGCACAGAAGACCGAAGAGCTGGTCGGCCCCTACGAGCTGCACGACTTCTTCCTCTACCGCTTCGTCCGGCAGGGGTTTCCGCCCGCGAAGATACTTTTTCTGGCCGAACGTGCGTTCGGCCGGCGTTACGACCGGGCGACGATCCTGCGGTGGATGAAGACCTTTTTCTCCCGCTTTTTCTCGCAGCAGTTCAAACGTTCGGCGATGCCCGACGGGCCGAAGGTGGGTTCGGTGGCGTTGTCGCCGCGCGGCGACTGGCGGATGCCGTCGGATGCGAGCGCCGCGGTATGGCTCGCCGAGATCGACCGGCTCGAAAAGGAGTGAACGAAACAAATTATCGGAATTTATGAAGAGACTTTTGATGTGCCTGCTGGCCGCGTGCTGCGTTGTACCGGCCGTCGGGCAGGATTGGAAAGAGGCGTTGAAGAGCGCGGCCTCGAACGTCGTCGACAAGGCGACGGGCGGCAAGGCGACCGAAACGCTGATGATCGGCGACTGGCAGTACGAGGCGCCGGGCGTGAAGTTGGAAAGCGACAACGCGCTGGCCGACGTCGGAGCGTCGGCCGTGACGGGCAAAATGGAGGAGCAGCTCGAAAAGCTCTACGCGCTGGCGGGTATCCGTGCCGGTGCGTGCAAGTTCTCGTTCGCGGCGGACAAGCGCTTCACGGCGACGTTCGGCAGCCGGACGTTCACCGGAACCTACGAGTTCACGGGCGAGAGCCACGACATCGCGCTGCATTTCGAAATGTCGTCGAAATACGATCTGGGGACGCTCAACGGCAAGACCTACTTGTCGGGAACCGACCTGCAAATCCTCTTTCCCGCTACGCGGCTGCTGAAAATGGTCGACGTGCTGGGGCAGAAACTCGCTTCGTTCAGCACGACGGCCGCGACGGTCAGCACGCTGGTCGGCAAGTTCGACGATCTCTATCTGGGATTCGAATTTACGAAGCAATGACGATGAGACGCCTGTTTTTGATCGCGGCCTTCGCCGCCGCCTTCGCGACGCCCGTTTCGGCGCAGTCGTGGCAGGACATGTTCAAGAGCGCCATCCAGTCGTTGACGGGCGGTACTTCGTCGGAGTCCGCCGCGGCGACCGCTGCCCCCGAACCGCTTCCGGAGAAGGAGCTGTTCGGCTCGTGGAGCTATCAGGCGCCGGCGATGGAGTACACGGGCGACGATATGCTCGCCTCGCTGGCGACCTCGACGCTCAAAGGGCAGCTGCCCTCCTATTTCCAGCAGGCGGGGCTGCAACCGGGCAAGGCGACGGTCTCTTTCTCCCGTCGTGGTGTCTTCAAGGCAGTGCTGGACACCCATAAGGTAGAAGGGGTGTACCGCTACGACGAAGATACAGGGGAGCTGACGGTCGAGTGCCTTTTCGCCGGCAATCCGGTCTCTTTCACCGGCCGGGCGAAATATGCCGACGGCGTGCTGACGCTGCTTTTCGAAGCGAATGCCGCGCTCGGTTCGCTGCGCGCTTCGTCGCAGCAGTATGCGCAGAATCCGAAGTTGCAGCAGATCGCCGCGATTCTGGAACGTTATCCCGGCGTGATGCTGGGCGCCGAGTTGAAGCGGCGGTAGCGCAGGAAGAATGATACGCGAGGGGTCGGCGCTTTCGAAAGCGCCGACCCCTCGCGTATCGTGTTCCGGGCCGTTATTCGTAGACCAGTTCGAAGTCGTCGACCCACATCACGCTGTCGGAACTGCCGGTGAAGTAGTCGCCGTAGCGCGACGCCGAGCAGACGATCATCAGATGCGTGGGTACGACGTCCGTGGCCGTGTAGTCGAGTTTGACGGTGAATTCGCGCCACTCGTCGACGCTGGTGGTGAAGACCATCTCGCCGTAGGCGATGACGTCCTTGCCTTCGGGGTCGAAGAAGGTCTTCGTGTCGCGGGTGTAGACCTGCACGGGCGACTGCTCCGTTCCGCCGTATTCGGCGGCCGTCCAGCGCCCCAGCGCCATGTAGATGATGCCTTCGTCGGGGTCGCCTTTGGCGAAGCTCATGCCCACGGGGCTGCCTTTGATATAGTCCATCTTGCCGCGGTTGTATTTCACCCAGCCGTGCAGCGCCACGGGGCGCGAGGTGAAGGGCTGGCTGAAATTCACGATGCCGTCGGTGCCCTTCGTTTCGGCGTAGTGGCCGGAGAAGAGGTTTCCGGCGGCGAACTTGCCGACGCCGAGGAAGGCGACGTACTGCGATTTGAGCTGTGCGCAGTATTGGCCCTCCGAACCCGGACGCGGGTCTTTTTCGTTGGTGGTGACGAGTTTTTTGAGCGTCATCGAACCGGGATTGCCCGAACCCCAGAACTGCTCGGCCAGCGGCGCGTCGGCGGCGTAGGGGTAGAGGATGTCGCTGCGGTCGGTGCTCCACGTCTCGAATCCGGCGTTGGGCAGCTGCGGAGCCGCTTCGGTGGTGAATTCCCGCATGTCGCAGCTGTCCGTGTCGGAGAAGGCTCGCAGTTCGTAGGTCGTTTCGGGGTCGAGGCCGGCGAGTTTCGCGCGGAAGGTTCCGCCCTCGATCTCGACGTCGGGTACCGCGAGCCACTCCGTGTCGCCCTTGCGGCGGTAGACGAAGCCCATTTCGGTGTCGCTCAGACCGTCGGCCGCGAGCCATGCGATGCGCGCCCATGCGTCGCACTGCGTGATGCTCACCGTGACGTCGGTCGGCACGACGCGGAGCCGCCACTGCTCCGTGCGGCCGTGCGCCGTGACGTCGACCAGCCGTACCGTCTCGAACGAGGTAGTTCCCTCGATTTCGGGCGAGTAGGTCGTGATTCCGGCCGGGCCGAGTTTGAGCTCCTTGACCGGGACGTTTTGCAGGTCGGTGCTGCGCGAGACGTAGGCCGTCGCCGTACGGTTCGCAGGGTCGATCTCGGCTGCGCCCACCTGCTTCTTCACGCGGAAATAGCGTTCGATGGTCTGCGTGGCCGCGATGCTCCACCCGTACTCCTGATAGAGCGACAGCGTCGTGTAGAGCGGCGTGCGCAGGTCGAACGTGCCGGGGAAGGCTACCGACGACTGCCCGCCTTCGGTGAGCGTCACCGAGGTGATGTGCACGTTGCGGATGTCGGTGGTCTCCAAAAGCGGCAGGATGACGGTCTGCTGCGCGGCGTTGATCTGGGCTGCGCCGTCGAGCCCTTCGGCCTCGATCGCCTCGATGTTGATCGTCACCACGGGGTAGGGCAGGTCGTTATGGATGCAGCCGGCGAGGAGCGCCGGAAGGCACAGTGCGCCGAAAAGGATGAGTCGTTTCATGGTTACTCTTTCTTTTTGTTCCACAAATGAACGGTCATACCCACGTTGATATTGGCAAGGTTGAGCCGAAAACGCATTTTCGACGCCGTGCGGCTGCCGGTTTTGCCGTCCTGGTCGGTCTGGTCGATCTTCGAATACTGGAAGCCGCCCAGTCCGAACGAGAGGGTTCCGCAGACGTTGGGAAAGATGTAGACCGCCACGCCGGGATTGAACGAAATGTTCATCTTGAACGACTTGCTGTGGGTCGATTTCGGCGTGTCGCCCGACAGGTAGGAGAAGTCCGAGCGGCCGATCATGCCCGACAGCTCCAATTCGGCGAACAGACCGAAACTGCCCTTGGGGTCGATACCCGTATAGGAGCGGTGGAAGAGTCCGAACGAGTAGGCGTTGCCCGAGTAGTCCATGTTGTCGAGCGAAATGTCCAGATCGTTCTGAGAACCCAGATCGACTTCCAGATTGCCCAGTCCCATGCCGATATGGCGGTAGCCGAGCCGCAGTCCGACCATGTTGTTGTCGCGGTAGAAATAGCCCACGAAGGGGTTGACCTGCGCCATCGTCCCGTCGAGGTTGATGTGGTCGAGGATGAGCATCATGTCGGTGTCGTCGCTCGAAATCGTGCCGTAGGAGGCCGTGATGCCGAGCGCCACCTCGCCTTTGTAGGCGAATTTGTTGCGGTCGATGCGGCGGTCGATGCGCTTGGCCGTGGGCAGGAAACGGTGTTTCTCGACGAAGGCCGAGTCTTTGCGCACGACGACCGAGGCGTCGGCGCCGGAGTCGGCCGCGGCCGACAGTGCCGCCGGCGCGAGGAGCATCAAAAGTAGGAATTTCTTCATTGCCGTGCGGTTTTAGAGGTAGAACGATATGCCCAGCCCGATGGAGAGCAGGTTGACTTTGAAATTCATGGCGCTCTGGTGGCGCGTGCCGGTCGTCACCTGGTTGTGTACCTGCCGCACGCGGCTGTACCCGATGCCCATCATGCCGACATTGACCTCGACGGCCATGCTGTTCGTGGCGAAGGCGATCAGGCCGGGCGAGAGGCCCAGTTCGAAGTCGAAGCCCCGCTGGAACGTGCCCTTGATCGGCGAATCGGCCGCGAACTTGCCCTGCGAGCCGCCGAAGAGCAGCTGGATGTCGGTGAAGATGCCGAAGCGCTTCGACTCGCCGAAGGGGATGTAGCGGCGGTAGACCGCAGCGAACGAATAGGAGTGGCGCAGCGCGTAGTAATAGTCGACGCTCAGGTCTGTCGACGAGTCGCCGTTGCCGAAGCTGACGTTCGCCCCGTCGAGTTTGAGCAGCGTGCGGCCGTAGATGAAGCGCACGCCGAGCGTCGAGTTGTTGCCCAGCGCGTAGCCGATCATCGGACTGACCTTGAAGGTGTAGCCTTCGGAGGTGATGTCGTCGATTACGAGCACGTCGTAGTCGCGGTTGTTGTGGGTCGAATAGGAGACCGTACCGCCGAAGACCCATTGTCCCTTGGGGACGAAGAGGCTGGTCCGCGAGCTGATGCCGCGCTCGGCACGCCGCTGGTTGACGGTTTTCGCCGGCTGAGGCTGTTCCCCGTCCGCGATCGCCGTGAGTCCGGCTGCACGGTCGCCGGCCGGCGTCGTGGCAGTCGGCCCGTCGGGTGCCTCCGATACCGAAACGACGTCGGTCGCGGGAAGGGGTTCGGCGGTGAGCGGCGGCTCCGCGTCGGCGATGTCGGACGTTTCCGCTGCCATAGGATCGGGTGCGGCGGCCGTTCGGTCGACGGGCGATTCCGGCCGCGGGGCGGCGGCCGCGACGGCCGTCCCCAGCAGCAGAATCAGTGTCAGAAGTTTGAGTTTGCGCATTTCGAAGTGCGTTAATCGGTTCTTTGCGTATCGCGGGAGTTTTTCGGCGGCCCTCCCCGCAGCCGTTTCCGACCCTAACGAATCTCCGGGCGGTCGTCGGGCCGCCCGGAAATTTGCAGGGTTGTCGTTTTCAGAGGATTAGTATACCCACTCGATATTGTCGATGTACAATTCGTTTTCGTAACAGCCTGTCAGGTAATCGCCGCGAGCACTGGCTGCGGCCGAGAAGACGAATGAGTACTTGTCAGCTGCAGGAATAGTTGCATCCTTGTCGTAGAAGCAGAGTGGGATAGTGATGTCCGTCCAGTCATTGATGCTTTCCGTAAAAGTGCGTTCTGCGTAGGCGATGATGTTCCCTTCGCCGGGATTTACTTTTTGAGTCGGGTCCCAGAAAGTCGAGGCCTCCAATTGCACACCAGATTGTACACGATGTCGAGTATCCCAGTTCGTAATGCAGATGAAAACTCGGATCGGATCGATTGTTTTACCAAGAGAGATGTTGTCTTTTTGAGGATCATTGGATCCAATTTTCTGGATCGTATTGACAGAACCTTTGATTCTAACCTTAATTGCCGAAGGACGTGCGGTATAGGTAAATTTCTGGCCGAAATCAGCATATCCATACATTCCGAATCCGGAAGCGAATTCCATAGTACCGGAAAAAAGATTTCCTGGTGCGAAAATATCAGCTATAGAGGGCCTGCCACCTTGGAGTTTTGCGCAGCTATTCTTTGCTCCAGTTATCCCTGTTGCTTCTGTGCAGAGATTGGGAACTTGTTTGTTGTTTCCGCTGGCCCAGAACATATTGTCTGCGCTGGCATTGGCACAATTGACAGTTCCTTTCGTAAATGTACCCCCAGCTACTTCAAAAGTTGTCCAATTGTCCATTCCGGCGTTGGGAATCGCATCGCCTGTAGCAGTCGTATATTCTCCTGAAGCGATAACGATCTGTTCTGTATTGATAATCTGCCATTTGTAGGTCGTGTTAGCAAAGATGCCTTCATTTGGATTAACGGTATAGATGTCCAATCCGGCGTCATTCTGGCTCTTTGTCCAAGTGGGCGTTTTGATAAGGAATGAACCGTCGTTTTCGGGTGTCAGCGTATTCCACTCCTTGATTTGTTCGTCGGCACGCTTGTACTGTACCTTGGCTCCCTCCGGAGCATCGGTCAGTGTGATTTTGGCCGTATTAGCCCAAAGGTCGATGTCACTGAAGGTAGCCGAGGGTTCAACGGCAGCCATTGGAATATAAAACGTTAAAGCCTTTTCGAGCGGCTGGTCATTCTTGTCGATCAATTTAAGCGTGAAGATGTGTTTCGAACCTTCGGGTGCACCGATTAATTTGATCATCGGAATAAGCTGAGAAAGATCGAGTGGAATCTCTGTCGCGTTGGTCAGGTCTATATCTTTGAGGCCGAGCAGCTCCATCAGTATAGCGTTAGGTGTCTGAACCAAGTCAATAGATGCCGAGTTCTCACCGTCGACCGTAAATCCGAAGCCCGTACTCGGATCGGTTACGATGGGAACCAATGTGGCCGAGTTGATTGTGATGCCGAAAACCTTAATACCAGCAGGAGCTTTGAGTTTGACATGCACCTGCATGCCGTCTTCGATGGGTGTTTCGGCGAAATCGGGATTCTCAGTCCACTCCATTGTTGGTGCATCAGGGATGGGTTCGAGTACAGTCCAGCCGCTCACGGCTTTGGTCGTGTAGGCCAGCTCGCCGGGGAGCAGCTCGATGCCGTCGGTCGTCAGGTCGAGCGATGCGGTGTGGCCTTCGGTGGTGATGACCACCGACAGCTTGCCGTAGGTGGCGGCCGGAACGTTGAAATAGGCCTTGAACGAGGCGGCGGCCGGTTCGCTGCCGGCTTCGTAGCTCAGCGTGATCGTCTCCGACTGTCCGTCGGTGTTGAGGGCGCCCGACTGGTCGTCGAGCGTGATGTCGAACGACTTGGCGGCGATCGTCTTGCCGGCGGCGGTCAGTGCTACCGACTTCACCTTTTCGGCCTTGACCGTGGCGTCGTCGGTCTTGAACGTGAGCGCCAGAATGGCCGTCAGACGTTTCAGACCGAAGGTCACGGCTTCGCCCTGCGGGGTCTTGCCCGGCTCGGCGCCGTCATGGGTTACGAGTGCCGACACGAGGGGATCGTAGGCGCCGTTGAAATTGCTGCCCTTCTGCGTACGCTCCGCACCGAACGGGATGTTGAGCGGCGTAGCGTCGACGGCAGGGTAGACGGCCTGGTAGGTCCAGTCCTGCTTCTTCTCAGTCAGCTGGCCTTTGAACACTTTGGCGTCGGCGTCGTAGGTGAATTTCGGAGTTTCCTCGCCGGAGGTGCTGCCTTTGGCGTAGACCGTCAGCTCGTCGGTCGCCTCCCACGAACCGGAGAAACGGCCGTTGGACTCGTCGACCTCGATCTGCGCGCGGCTCTGGGGCAGCGCGGCTTTGAGGCTGACCTCGATTTTGCCGGGTGCTACCGGCATTTGGTCGGCTGCGTCGTCGGTCGAGCAGGCCGCGATGAGCGTTGCAGTGGCTGCAACGAACAATCCTTTGGTAAATGCGTGTTTCATATGGATGTCTGTTTTATTATTCTTCGATCGGATCGCCGTAGGCATCGAATACTCGATCGCCCCACGCGTCGAAAGGTTTGGCATTTCCGCCGGGGAATGCCTCGCTGGCTGCAAAGCCGGTCTCCACGACAACTTCCGTTGCGGTGACTTCCGGACGGAGATAGGTCTTCGACCCCCCCCCGAAATTCGTAATGTTCTGCTTCATAATCATCGGATTGTGGTTATTTTTTGTGTGTTGTGAATCGGTTTGGCGTCGCCGCCCGGATAGGGTTGTCCGGCGTGGGGCGGTTCCAGCGGTTTGGCATCGCCGCCCGGATACTCCTCTTCGGGGCCTTCGGGTTCGGGTGCTTCGCCGTTGGTGCTGTGCACCATGATCGAGGCGACGGTGGTCTGCCCTTCGTTGTCGGTGACCGTCAGACGGAAATCGCTGTCGCCCGTACCCAGCAGCGGAATGAGCGGCATGAAAGGCGAGATGTCGAACGATACGGAGGTCTGGCCGACGACCTTCTCTCCGGTGGGGAATCCCAGCCCTTCGAGCGGTTCCTTGTAGTCGCCCGGCGAGACCAGATCGAGCTCCGGCGCGAGCCCCACGGCATCGAGCACTTCGGGCGTCAGCACCTCTTCGGAGATGATCTCCACGGTGAAGGCGCGGATGCCGGCCGCGGCGGTGACGACGATCTGCGCTTCGAGTTCGTCGTTGGCTTCGTAGCGCTGGGAGGTGTCGTGGCCGACCCATTCGATGTCGGGCGCCGAGAGCGATTCGCCCTTGACGGTGAAGCGATAGAGTTGTCCGGCCTGTACGTCCGTGTAGCGTCGCGTGAACGACACGGGCGTTCCCTCGCCCGCGGTTCCTTCGACGGTCAGGGTCAGCGTCCGCGCCGTCCCGACTGCGAACCAGCCCGTGCGGCTCTCGGAGGTCGTGAAGGCGAGCGCTTCGCCGCCGCAGTCGACCGTGGCGGTCGACTGCGTACCGAATGCGGGGTCGAAGACCAGCGCGACGCCGACGGCGGCCGGCGTGCAGAGCACCTCGCCCACTTCGACGGTCGCGTTCCGGTCGATCAGCACCTCCTGACGGGCGGCGTAGACGGGGTCGTCCCATACCGCGGCTTTCGGTTCGGCCGACTCGACCGTCAGCGTATAGGCTCCGGCGGGCAGGGTGAGCGTCTCGGGGCGTCGGTCGTAGGGGAACTGCGCGACGGCGGCGCCCGCCGCATCCGTAACGGTACATGTATAGGTGGTCTCGGCTTCCGCACGGGCGGCCGTTTGCAGGCGGCCGGAGGCGGCCGGAGCGCTCGTCGCGGCTGCGGCGTCGGGGCGCACGACCGCGTCGTGCGTTTCGGTCTCGGTGGAGAGGACGACGGTCATCGCCGCGAGCGACAACGTGCCCGTGACGGTCCCGACGGGCTGCTGTCCGTCGCCGTATTCGGCCTTCTCGCGGTCGCACGACACCGGCGCGAAAGCCAGTGCCAGCAACATGGAAACGCTCAGGAGGATCTTTTTCATCTTCGTTATCTCGATGCGGCCTTCTGCGGGACGGCCGTCGTTTTTCGGTTTGAACACAACTTTCAATTTGTGTACAAAAATAGCCGGTTCGATAATATATAGGAAAAAATTTCAACGAACACCCCGTTTTTCATCATGAACAGGTCGGAGTAATCGTAAAACGACATCGGGAACGCATCCCTGTCCGGAGGGGTGCGCTCCCGATGCGGGGCTCGTCGGAAGAGGCTACCGGGCCTCCTTGACGTATTTGTCGAGCCAGCCGAAGAATTCGCGGTTCCAGACCACCGAGTTCTGCGGCTTGAATACTTGGTGCGCTTCGTCCTCGAAGGCCACGAGCCGTGCCGGTATGCCGTGCAGACGGGCGGCTGTGAAGGCTTCGAGCGACTGCGTGTAGGGGATGCGGAAGTCGTATTCGCCCGTGACGATCAGGATGGGCGTGTCCCAGCGGTCGACGAACTTGTGCGGCGAATTGGCGTAGGAACGCATGGCCGTGGGGTTATCCTTTTCCCAGTAGGCCCCGCCGTAGTCGTGGTTGATGAAGAACAGCTCCTCGGTCTGGCCGTACATCGACTCGAAGTTGAAGATGCCGCAGTGGGCGATGAAGGCCTTGAAGCGCTTCTGGTGGCAGCCGGCCAGGAAATAGACCGAATAGCCGCCGTAGGAGGCGCCCACGCAGCCCAGCCGGTCGCGGTCGCACCACGGTTCGCGCGCCACGTCGTCGATGGCCGAGAGGTAGTCGCGGATGTTCTGTCCCGAATAGTCGCCCGAAATCTGTTCGAGCCACTCCTGCCCGAACGAGGGTACGCCGCGGCGGTTGGGCGCCACGACGACGTAGCCCTGTGAGGCCATCAGCGCGAAGTTCCAGCGGTAGCTCCACGCCTGCGAGACGACGCTCTGCGGGCCGCCCTCGCAGAAGAGCAGCGTGGGGTATTTCTTCGCCGGATCGAAGTCGGGCGGCAGAACGACCCACGTCAGCATCCGCTTGCCGTCGGTGGTCTCGACCCAGCGTTTTTCGACCGTTCCCAAGCGGATGTGGTCGTAAATTTCCTTGTTGACGGCCGAGAGTTGCGTGAGCTTGCCGTCGGCGGGGTCGACCTCGAACTGTTCGGTGGCCATGCGCATCGTCGTCACTTCGGCGACGATGCGTCCGCCGGCCATCGTGAAGGCGTTGATGTCGTGGTCGCCCGACGTGACGACCTTCGGCAGGTCGACGGTGCCGCACGTGGCGTCGGGGGCCGGCAGCGCGAGGCGGCAGAGTTGGTAGGTTCCCTCCATCGGGGCGATGAACCACAGCGTGCGGTCGTCGGCCCACGCCACGTTGGTGGCGTGGTAGTCGAAGGAGGGCGTGAGGTCGGTGATCTCCGCCGTGCGGCAGTCGTAGCGCATCAGGCGCTCCTTGTCGGCTTCGTAGCCGGGCGTGGCCATCGAGCGGAAGGCGATGTAGCGGTCGTCGGGCGACCAGACGGGGTATTTGTCATAGCCGGGGAAGGGCGTATTGCGGTGTACCATGGCGTTGAAGCGGACGCGGCCCTCCATCGGCTTGCAGATGTTGACCGTGCGGCCGCTCGCGCGGTCGTAGACGAAGATGTCCGAATCGGTCGAAAGGGCGTAGTCGGTGCCGGTGAGGGGCTTGCAGGTGTAGGCCAGCCGGTCGCCGGCGTTGCTCCATGCGATCTCGGCCGTGTCGAAGTAGGGCGCCGTGGGTACGTCCCACGCCGCGTCGGCGCCTACGATGTCGACGCCCTCGGCGGCTTTGCCGTCGGTGAGGGCGGCGATGAAGAGGTGGCGGTAGCGCCCCTCGTCCCAATAGTTCCAGTGGCGGGCCATCAGATCGTCGTAGATGTGCGCTTTCGACCGGGGCATGTCCTTATAGAGGTCGGCCGAACACTTCTCGGCGCCGGGGACGGCTACCGTCTGCACGTACCAGATCGCATCGCCGGGCTTGTTGACGCCGAAGCCCTCGACGTCGGCGTCGAAGGCGGTCACCTGCTGCGGCTCGCCGCCCGCGGCGGCCATGCGCCATACCTGCTGCGTGCCGCTGCGGTCCGACAGGAAATAGAGCGTGCGCCCGTCGGCCGACCACGCCGGCGACGTGTTGTTCGACGTGTGGTCGGTCAGCTGGCGCACCTCGCCCGATGCCATGTCGCGCAGGTAAAGCGCCGTCACGCCGCGGTTCTCGCCGAGATTGTAATAGGTGACCGTGTAGACGAGCCATTTGCCGTCGGGCGAAAGCTGCGACCCTCCGAGCCTTCCCATCTTCCACATCACCTCCGGGGTGAAACGTCCCGCGGCGATCTCTTCGGCCGTGAGCGCGTTGTCGATTTCGAGAGGTCGGGGCCGCTCCGTACAGGAGCCGAGTCCCAGAACCGTACATGCCATAAGCAGGAAAAATTTTTTCATATTTGCCGAGTTGGGTTTCTTCATTTCGTTCAAATCTTCGTACTTTTGCCGGAACAAATCGTATGCTTCATGTGCCGAACGATCTATTTCGCCGATAAGATTCTGCTTTTTTCATCGCGTCCCGTCGGAGAGCCTTACCATGAGATTCCGCTCGAAGCCGGCACGACGCTTCCGCAGGCGAAGATACTCAATTTTTTGGAAACATTCAATTTCGTGGCGGTCGTGACTCCCGACCCCGACCGCTGTTTCGCGGCCTTCGCCGCGGCGTTCCGGCTCGTCGAGGCGGCCGGAGGCGCGGTCGTCAACGACCGCGGCGAGCGGCTGATGATCTACCGCAACGGCCGTTGGGATCTGCCCAAGGGGCATTGGGAGCGGGGCGAGACGATCGAGGCGTGCGCCCTGCGCGAGGTTCGGGAGGAGACGGGCGTCGCGGCTTCGATCCGACGTCACCTGTGCGACACGCTCCATTGTTACCAGTTGCGCGGGGAGTGGGAGATGAAGCGCACCCATTGGTTCGAGATGGCGGCCGCGGCCGACGCGACGCTCCGGCCGCAGACCGAAGAGGGGATCGACCGCGTATGCTGGTGTACGCCTGCCGAGGTAGAACTGCATTTGCAGCAGACTTTTCCGACTATCCGGCGGGTTTTCGCCAAATTGTAGGCGGGCAGAAGGGATTGGAAAAGCGGGCGTCTGAATCGTCGGACGTCCGCTTTTTCGATAAGGTCGTTTATCCCACGAAATTGTCGTGTTCCCACCGGCCGGCCTGGCGGGTGCCGTCGGCATGGTATTTAATACCGTAACCGTGGAAATCGCCGTCCGAGAACTCTCCCTCGTAACGGTCTCCGTCGGCCCAGTAGTAGATGCCCTCGCCGTTGAATTTTCCCTCGACGAAATCTCCCTCGTAGCGGTCGCCGCTGGTCCAGTAGAAGACACCCTTGCCGGTGCGTTTGTCGGCGACCCAGTCGCCGACGTATTTGTTTCCGTTGGCCCAGTAGTAGGTACCCTTGCCCTGACTCTTTCCCTCGACGAAGTCGCCCTCGTAACGGTCGCCGTCCGGCCAGTAGTAACATCCTTTTCCCGTGCGCGAGCCCTCGATGAAGTCGCCTTCGTAGCGGTCGCCGTCGACCCAGTAATAAACGCCCTTGCCGGTGCGTTCGTCGTTGACCCAGTCGCCGACGTAATAGTTGCCCGAATTCCAATGGTAGGTACCCTTGCCGTGGCATTTCCCCTCGACGAAGTCGCCTTCGTAGCGATCGCCGTCGGCCCAGTAGAACGTACCTTTGCCGGTGCGCTTGTCGTCGACGAAAGCGCCGGTATAACGGTTCCCGCTCTTGTAGTAGTAGGTACCCGTCCCGTGGCATTTTCCCTTGACGAAATCCCCTTCGTAGCGATCGCCGTCGGCCCAGTAGTAGGAGCCTTTGCCCGTGCGTTCGCCGTTGATGAAATCGCCCTCGTAACGGTCTCCGTCGGGCCAGTAGAACGTACCGCGGCCGGTGCGCTTGTCCTCCGCGAAGGTGCCTTCGTAGCGGGTGCCGTCCTTGTAGTAGTAGACGCCCTGGCCGTGGAGTTTGTCGTCGGCGAAATCGCCCACGTAGCGGTCTCCGTCGGCCCAGTAGTAGGAGCCCTTGCCCGTGCGGCTGCCCTTGATGAAGTCGCCGTCGTAGTGGGAGCCGCTCTTCCAGTAGTAGGAGCCTTTGCCGGTGCGGTCGCCGTCGATGAACTCGCCTTCGTAACGGTCTCCGTCGGCCCATTGGAACGTGCCGCGGCCCGTGCGTTTCCCTTCGCGGAAATCGCCTTCGTAGCGGTTGCCGTTCTTGAAGAAATAGATGCCGCGGCCGTGCCGGTTTCCGTTGAGGAACTCGCCTTCGTAACGCTCTCCGTCGACCCAGTAGAAGGTGCCCTTTCCGGTGCGCTGGTTATCGATGAAATCGCCGACGTATTTGTCTCCGTCTTTCCATGTGTAGGTGCCCTGCCCGTCGCGTTTGTTGTCGAAGAGTTCGCCTTCGTAGCTGTCGCCGTTGTCGTAGTTCTGTTTGCCGCGTGTGCGATTGCGTCCGGCCAGCGGGCGCGGAACGTCGACGGGAGTAATCGTCGGGCGCGGCACTGCGGGCGGCGGAGTCGTCGTGGCGGGCGGCGGCGTGGGTGTCGGAGGCGGTGTCACGACGGGCGTCGTGTCGAGTTTCAGCGTCCGGGCGATCGATTCCACCAATTTGGCGAAGTGCTGTTCGGGGTTGGGAAAGGCCGTGAGCCAGTGCTTGCGGCTGAGGTAGTAGTCGAACTCGTCGCTCATGCGCGTATCGTCGGCGATGAAGGGGATGATGACCTTCCCGTAGTTGAACGCCTTGTCGATCTCGTTGAGCACGTGCTCCGATGCGTTGGAGTCGTTGGTATAGATCAGCACGATGATCTGGCAGTCGCGGATGCCGCGGATGATTTCGCGGGCGTAGGGCTCTCCGGGCAGGACGTCGCGCGGGGCGATCCAGCAGGAGATGCGGTGTTGTTCCAGCGTGTGGCAGAGCGCATCGGCCAGTTGTTTGTTTTTACTTGCGTAACTGATGAAAACGTGGTGTGCCATGAGCCGAGTATTGGTGGTTGATAGTTCTTACAAATATAACGTATTTCGGCGGGATTTCAAAATCCCGCCGTCGGAAAAAAGGATCGGCAGCGTCGGCCGATGCGGACCGTGACGTTTGCCGGGCGGTGTCGGTCGTCCTGCGGACTCCGTTTCGCCTGTGGCGGTATGGCGGACGGCTTTTCTTGCGAAAAGCGGGGCTCGTCCGTCCGTGAGGGCCTTTGCACCTCCGGTGCAGGCCCTCCTCGTCCTGCTCTTTCGATTGCTGCGGGATTGGCGGCGCTACGTCGTCCTGCGGACTCCGTTTCGCCTGTGGCGGTATGGCGGACGGCTTTTCTTGCGAAAAGCGAGGCTCGTCCGTCCGTGAGGGCCTTCGCACCTCCGGTGCAGGCCCTCCGGCCTTCCTCGCTCGCCCTGCGGGCGGCGTCCGCTCAGACCTGCGGGGCGGCGTTGAACGACTTGGCGAGCGCCTCGGCGATCTGGTCGATCGCACCCTGAATCTTCGAGCCGATCATCATGCGCATCATCATGTTCAGGTCGATGTGCAGCACCAGCCGCATCCGCGTGTCGTAGGGTGCCACCTCTTTGAGTTGCAGCCAGAAGGCGAAATCCATCGGTACGCCGCCGTCGCCGCCGACGATCTTGATCGTCTTGGGCGCCTCCTTTTCGGCGATGCGCAGCTTCACGGTGAAGCCTTTGGCCTTGAACGAACAGGTGTCTTCGTCGGCCTGCCACTCCTCGACCCGGTCGGCCAGGGCGGGGGTGAGGTTGTCGAATCGGCTGATGACGTCGTAGATCTGCTGCGCCGAGCGGCGGATCTGCTGTTGGCGGGAGGTATATTCCTGCATGATCGTAGTTGTTTTCGGAGGAGCAAAAATAACGATTTTTCCGGAATCGTCCAACTTTCGCACCGCTCAGGAGGGCTTGTCGTTCGAAATGTGCCGGACGCGGGCGGACGGCGCGCTTTCGGGGATCGCCGCGCGGACGCTGTCGCGGTATTTGCGCGAAACCTCGAGCGTTCGTCCGTCGACGACCACCGCGCCGGCCGTGTGCCTTGCGACGCGGTCGGCGTTGACGATATAGGAGCGGTGGATGCGCAGGAAGCGGTCGTCGAGCTGCTGCTCCCACTGCGAAATCTTGGTCTTGGTGCGTAGGGATTCGCCGGTCGAGGTGTGGATCCACACCTCCGAATCGTTGGATTCGAGGTAGGAGATCCGCTCCGTTTCGAGGCGGACGCGGCGGCGGTCGGAGATGAATTCGACGTAGCGGTCGCGGGCGGGCTGTGTGTTGCAGCGGCGTTCGATCCAGTGCATCGGCAGCGCGCAGGCGGCGAGCAGCAGCAGGATGAAGAGCGGGTTTTGCAGCAGATCGGGCATCGTGATGTCGTAGCGCCAGACGGAGGCGTTGTAGCGCAGGTAGAAATTCGTCAGCATCAGGGCGACGTACTCGAAGGTGAGGACGGCCCCCGTCAGATAGAACAGTTGCAGGGCCCCGCGCCGTCGTTCGGCGAACCGGATTTGCGGCAGGAAATGGCGGAAGGCGAACAGACCGGGCAGGAACATGACGGCCAGCAGCGACGCTTCGCCGAGGGTGTAACCGAGGCTGACGAGCAGCAGCGCCACGAACGGCACGGCGGCGAGGGCCGAAAACAGCGGGAAGAGTCGTTTCATGTGCGGACGGTCGGTTTGCGAACGCAAAGGTAGCGATTTTCGGCCGATTCCGCCGTGCGCCGGCGCCGGAAAAGCGCGACGACGGGATTCTGCACTGCGAGAGGGGGATTCGACGGCCCGATCGTTTGGCTGCGTGCGGCGTACGGCCTATCTTTACAGCGGGGATTCCCCGAATTGTTGAACCTTAAAAATCCGTGCGTTATGTTCGATCTTTTCATTGCAGGCGGTCCGGGCGCGATGTCGCTGCTCTCCGTCGAGTTGGTCTGTCTCTTTTTCGCGGCGTGGAAAGCCCCCGCGTGGGTGCGTGAAATCGGCCTGCTGGCGTTGGTCACAGGCTGCTTTTGGCAGTTTGCGGGGCTGTTTCAGGCGGCCGGTGTCGTCGCCGAGGTCGGCGAGTGGCCTTCGGTCGGGTTGCTGTTGAACGGGTTCAAGGTGTCGTTGATCCCCGTGATGTACGGCATGATGATCTATGCGCTTTCGCTGGTGATCCGCCTCGTGCAGAAACCGCGCATCTGACCCCTGCGGGGCGAAGACACGGCGCGCACTGCGACAGTGCGCCGCCCTGCCGGTTCGTCGGGCCGCCTCAGTCGATGAACAGCGTGCGCTGCTCGGGGCCGTCCACGCGGATGCGAACCGTCATCGTGTCGTCGGGGAGCAGCTCCTCGATTTTTTCGGGCCACTCCACCAGACAGAGGTTGCCCGAATAGAAATACTCTTCGTAGCCGAAGTCGTAGGCCTCCTCGATGCGGTCGATGCGGTAGAAGTCGAAGTGGAAGACGGGGCGTCCGTCGGCCGTGTCGTACTGGTTGACCAGTGCGAAAGTGGGGCTGGTGACCGTGTCGGCGGAACCCAGACGGTCGAGGATCGCGCCGATGAGGGTCGTCTTGCCGGCGCCCATTTCGCCCCGAAAGGCGACCACCGTGCGGCCTGCCAGGGCGTCGATGACGGCTTCGGCCGCGTCGGGAAGGTCGTCGAGCGAATCGATAGCGAGCGTTTTCATGCTTATTGTTTGGGTTTTAATACGATATAGGGCACGATCATCTCCTCCATCGAAATGCCGCCGTGCTGGAACGTGTTCTTGTAGTAGCGGATGAAGCGGTTGGCGTCATTGTTATAGACGAGAAAATCGGTGTTGTAGGCGAAGATATAGCTCGACGAGAGGTTGATGCGCGGCAGCTGGATGTCTTCCGGCCGCGTGATTTCGTAGACTTCGCGCGGGTTGTAGGAGAGGTTGCGCCCCGTCTTGTAGCGCAGGTTGGGCGAGGTCTCGCGGTCACCCGTCACGCGGATCGGGTTGTCGACGCGGATCGTGCCGTGGTCGGAGGTGATGATGACCGTGTGTCCCCGCTTCGAGAGGAGTCTGAGCAGCGTGAAGAGGTCGGAGTGTTCGAACCACGAGCGCGTCAGCGAGCGGAACGACGCCTCGTCCTCGGTCAGCTCGCGGATGATGTCGGTCTCGGTGCGCGCGTGCGACAGGATGTCGAGGAAGTTGTAGACGATCACCGAGAAATCGGCGTCGTAGATGCGTTGGATGTTGTCCACCAGCTTGCGGCCCGCTTCGGGGCGCACCAGTTTGTCGAACGTCCAGCGGTAGTTCTTGCCGTTGCTCTGCAACTGGCGGCGCAGGAACTCCTCCTCGTACTGGTTTTTGCCGCCCTCCTCGTTGTCGTTGAGCCACCGTTCGGGCATCAGACGGTCGATGGCCAGCGGCATCAGTCCTGCGAAGATGGCGTTGCGGGCGTATTGCGTCGCCGTGGGGAGAATGGCGCAGTAGAAGTCGTCGACGGCCACGTCGTAGTAGCCGCGCAGCAGCGGGTTGATCGAACGCCACTGGTCGTAGCGGAAATTGTCGATCAGCAGCAGCGTCGTCTTGGAATTTTCGTCGGCGACGGGGAGAATGCGCGAACGCATGAGCGTATGCGACATGACGGGCGTGAGGTCGTCGCGGCGGTTGATCCAGTCGAAATAGTTGCGGCGCACGAATTTCGAGAAGGCCTGGTTGGCCTCCGACTTCTGGAACTGGATCACCTCCTTGATCGAAGCGTCGCTGGACTCCGACAACTCGATGTCCCACGAGGTGATGCGCCGGTAGATGTTGCACCAGTCGGAGAAGTTCTCGGCCATTTGCAGCGCGTTGGAGATGCGGCCGAACTCGACGCGGTAGTCGGCCGTCGTCTGCTCGGTGACGAGCTGCTGCTGGTGGACGTTCTTCTTGATCGACAGCAGTACCTGGTTGGGGTTGACGGGCTTGATGATGTAGTCGGCGATCTTCGAGCCGATCGCCTTGTCCATGATGTTCTCCTCCTCGCTCTTGGTCACCATGATGACGGGCGTGGTGGGGCGTACCTCCTTGATCTTGGGGAGGGTTTCCAGGCCGGTCATGCCGGGCATCATCTCGTCGAGGATGATCAGGTCGTAGCCGCCTTCGGTGGCCATGTCGATCGCGTCGTACCCGTTGTTGCAGGTGTCGACTTCATACCCTTTCTGACGCAGGAAGAGCACGTGGGGTTTCAGCAGTTCGATCTCGTCGTCCACCCATAGGATTTTCACCATAATGTCGCTGTCGGTTAGGTTGTGCAAAAGTAACGTTTTCCATAGGATAATGCAATTTCGGGGCAAAATATTGCGTGTCGGACGTTTTTTCCGCATCGCCGGCCGGCCGCCATGCAATTTCCTCCTGCTTGGCGCGTTATTTGTTATATGGCACTCACACACTGACGGATAGATTTTTTCCTGCGGGAGGGGGCCGCGCGGATGCCGGAAATGAAAAAAAATGTTAGCGAATTGTGGATTAATCAAATAAATAGTATATTTGCACACCTGAAAAAGCGATTTTTTCCGGAATCCGAGGCTGAACGACCGACCCGCAGGCGGGCGGTTGCCGTGGTGAGCGAAAGGTGTAGAAGGTGTGGCAGAAGCAGGGATAGAAAGGAATTAACATATTAACTCTTAATTTTTTACAACTATGACAAAAGCAGATATCGTAAACGAGATCGCCAAAAGCACCGGTGCCGAGAAGGTACAGGTACAGGCCATTGTCGAGGCTTTCATGGAGAGCATCAAGGGATCTCTGGAGAAGAAGAACAACGTATATCTCCGCGGCTTCGGCAGCTTCATCGTCAAGAAGCGCGCCACGAAGGTAGCCCGCAATATTTCGAAGAATACCACGATTACGATTCCGGCACACGACATCCCCGCGTTCAAGCCCGCCAAGAGCTTCGCCGCGAAGGTGAAATAGGGCCGAACCGGATCCAAACTTAAAGTCAAACCATTAAATTTACAACTATGCCGAACGGAAAGAAGCATAAGCGTCATAAGATGGCTACGCACAAGCGGAAGAAACGTCTGCGCAAGAACCGTCATAAGAAAAAGTAGCACTCTTATGTATTGACAGATAGTAAAGCTAAAGGTCCGAAAGCCTTTAGCTTTAACTATTTTTTCGTAGGCAACTCCGCCCTGCTCCGTTTCCGGTCGGCCGGTCGTTTCGTTTTCAGACCGGAACCGGCTGAAAAAGAGGTGGTATGCGTTTCCGGATCCGGAAACGGCGGTCGGAAGCGAATGCGGAAATCCTTCGCCGGCCGGCGGTGCCGCAGAGGCGTTCGCCGCCGCTTTCCGCGAAACGGGTCCGAGCCCGTTCGTGAAGGGCGGGCCGGTTCGCAGGAGTGCCTTTTTGCAGGAAAACCATATGAATCGAGAATTAATCATCAACGTAACCCCGACTGAAATCTCCATTGCGCTGGCCGAAGACAAGGTGCTCGTCGAGCTCAACAAGGAACAGTGTCAGACGGGCTTCTCGGTGGGAGATATCTATCTGGGCAAGGTTCGCAAGATCATGCCCGGTCTGAATGCTGCGTTCGTCAACATCGGACACGAAAAGGACGCTTTCATCCATTACCTCGATCTGGGGTCGCAGTTTTCGTCGCTCAAAAAGCTCGTGGCGGCGCAACAGCCCGGCAAGCGCGGCGTCCGTCTCGAAGGAATCAAGCTGGAACCGGCGCTCGAAAAGAGCGGCAAGATCGGCGCCCACCTCGAAGTGGGGCAGACGGTCATGGTGCAGGTGGCCAAAGAGGCCATTTCGACCAAAGGCCCGCGCCTGACGGCCGACATCTCGCTGGCCGGCCGCAACGTCGTGCTGGTGCCGTTTTCGTCGAAGGTCTTCATTTCGCAGAAGATCCGCTCCGCCGACGAGAAGAAGCGGCTCAAACGCATCGCGCAGGGGGTGCTGCCCAAGAATTTCGGCGTCATTATCCGCACGGCGGCGATGAATGCTTCGGACGCCGACGTGGAACACGACATCCGTTCGCTGGTCGACAAGTGGCACACGGCCTTGCAGAACGTCAAGAAATCGACGGCTCCGGCGCTGCTCCTGAGCGAGCAGAACCGCGCCAATACCATCATCCGCGACTCGCTCGACTCGTCGTTCTCGCAGATTACGGTCGACGACGAGACGATGTTCAACGAGATCCGCAACTATATCCGCGTCATCGCCCCCGAGAAGGAGAAGATCGTCAAACTCTATCGGGGCAAGGTGCCCATTTTCGACAATTTCGACATCTCGAAGCAGATCAAGTCGCTCTTCGCCAAGTACGTGTCGCTGAAACGGGGCGCCTACCTCATCATCGAACATACCGAGGCGATGAACGTCATCGACGTCAATTCGGGCAACCGCACCAAGGCCGAAGACGACCAGGAGCAGACGGCTCTGGACGTCAATCTGGCTGCGGCGCGCGAAATCGCCCGCCAGCTTCGCCTGCGCGATCTGGGCGGCATCGTCATCATCGACTTCATCGATCTGCACAAGGCGGTCAACCGGCAGACGCTCTACGACGAGATGACCAAGCTGATGGCCACCGACAAGGCCAAGCATACGATTCTTCCGCTCACGAAGTTCGGTCTGATGCAGATCACGCGCCAGCGCGTGCGTCCCGTGGCGGTCGAAGAGGTGAAGGACGTCTGCCCCACCTGCGGCGGGACGGGCAAGATCGAGCCGACCATTCTGCTCGACAAGAAGATCGAGAACAACATCTCCTACCTGACGATCGACCGCGGGCACAAATACCTCAAATTGAAGGTCAGTCCCTATGTTTCGGCGTTCCTTCACCGGGGCGTATGGTCGCTGCGCCTGCGCTGGATGTGGCGCTACAAGACGTGGCTGCACATCGTCGCGGACCAGAGCGTCGGCATCGTCGATACGCGCTTCTTCGACAAGCGGGGCAAACAACTGCTGTAAGCGGAGCCGGGCGAACGGTTCGGGGCATTGAGTACTAACGGCCTTACTTTTTTATGACTGCGAGCGAGCAGATGCTGGCACTCGTCGAGGGGTCGAAGAACCTCCGGCGGTTGTGCCGCGAATACGAAACGGAAAGCGTCACCGTCCATCTCAAGGAGTTGGTCGGCGGGGCTTTTTCGTTGTATGCCGCAGCGACCATACGCCGCACGGGCGGCGTGCACGTCTTCGTCGCCGAAGACCGCGATGCGGCCGCCTATCTCCTGAACGACCTCTACGCGCTGCTGGACGAGCGGCGCATCCTCTTTTTCCCGTCGTCCTACAAGCGGTCGATCGTCTATGGCGCCGAGGATGCGCAGGGCGTCGTGCAGCGCACGGCGGCGCTCAATGCACTGCGGACGCCGCCGGCGGGATACCTGGCGCTCTGTACCTATCCGGAAGCGCTGGCCGAACGGGTCGTCGACGCGGAGGCACTGCGGCGCGAGACGATGACCGTGCGGGCGGGCGACCACCTGCGCCCTGCCGATCTGGTCGAATGGCTCGACGAGAGCGGATTCGTGCGGGTGGATTTCGTCTACGAGCCGGGGCAGTACTCTCAGCGCGGCGGCATCGTCGACGTCTTCTCCTACGTCGAGAGCCTGCCCTATCGGTTCGACTTTTTCGACGAGGAGGTCGACTCGATCCGGCGGTTCAACATTTCGAGCCAGCTGTCGCAGGACAAGTTGCAGCAGGCCGAGATCATTCCCAACCTCAATGCGCGCGAAGGCGGACGGGTGTCGCTCGTCGAGGCGGCGGGCGACGTGTGCTATTGGTTTTTCGATGCGGATTACGCCCTGCGGCGCGTGGACGATCTGCGGTGGCGGATGCTCGCCGAGGCGGACGATCCCGCCGGCGTGGACCGTGCGCTGACCAGCCGCCGGCAACTGCTCGACGCGCTGGCCGGGAAGAGACTCTTCGCGGCGCGCGATACGCTGGCCGAGCGGCCGGCGACGGTCGCGGTGGAGTTCCGCACGGCGCCGCAACCCTCCTTCAACAAAAATTTCGAGCTGCTGGCCGACGACCTTTCCGCCGCGATACAGAAAGGGTATCGCACCTATATATTATCGGAGAACAAGGCCCAGGTCGAACGCCTGCAAAATATTTTCCACCAGGTCGGCCGCGGCGGGGTGGTCTTCACGCCGGTGTCGCTCACGCTGCACGAGGGGTTCGTCGACCATACGCTCCGTCTCTGCTGTTATACCGACCACCAGCTCTTCGACCGTTACCAGCGTTACCGCATCAACGGCGAGATCCGGCGCGACGAGCAGATGACCGTCGCCGAGCTGAACCAGCTCAAACCGGGCGATTACGTGGTGCATATCGATCACGGCGTGGGGCGGTTCGGCGGTCTGGTCAAGATCAACGAGAACGGGCGCACGCACGAGGCGATCAAGCTGGTCTACCGCGACGGCGACGTACTCTTCGTCAACGTCCATTCGCTGCACCGCATTTCGCGTTACAAGAGCGGCGACGGCGAGCCGCCTAAGGTCTACAAGCTGGGCAGCGGCGCCTGGCAGAAGCTCAAAGCGGCTACCAAGAAAGCCGTCAAGGATATTTCGCGCGAGCTGATCGCGCTCTATGCCAAGCGCAAGGCATCTCAGGGCTTCGCCTTCTCGGCCGACGGCTACCTGCAACACGAGCTCGAAGCCTCGTTCCGTTACGAGGAGACGCCCGACCAGCAGGCGGCCATCGAGGCCGTGAAGCGCGACATGGAGTCGGCCGAACCGATGGACCGGCTCGTTTGCGGCGACGTGGGCTTCGGCAAGACGGAGGTGGCGATCCGCGCCGCCTTCAAGGCCGCCTGCGACGGCAAGCAGACCGCCGTACTGGTTCCCACGACCATTCTGGCGTTGCAGCACTACCGTTCGTTCATGGAGCGGCTGCGCGACTTTCCGGTGAAAATCGAATACCTGAACCGTACGAAATCGGCCAGGGAGACCAAGCAGATTCTCGCCGATCTGGAAGCGGGGCGGATCGACATTCTGATCGGCACGCACAAGATGCTGGGCAAGAACGTCCGCTTCCACGATCTGGGGCTTCTGGTCATCGACGAGGAGCAGAAGTTCGGCGTGGCGGCCAAGGAGAAGCTCACGCAGCTGAGCGTCAATGTCGACACGCTCACGCTCACGGCGACGCCCATTCCGCGTACGTTGCAGTTTTCGCTCATGGGGTCGCGCGACCTGTCGGTCATCTCGACGCCGCCGCCCAACCGCCAGCCGATCGTCACGGAGTCGCACGTCTTCTCGGAGGAGATCGTCCGCGATGCCGTCGAAGCGGAGCTGGCGCGCGGCGGGCAGGTCTATTTCGTCCACAACCGCGTGGAGGATCTCCAAACCGTCGCGGGCCTGATTACGCGCGTCTGCCCCAAGGCGCGGGTCGGGGTCGGTCACGGCAAAATGCCGGCCGAGCAGCTCGAACGGCTCGTCATGGATTTCATCTACGGCGAGTTCGACGTGCTGGTCTCGACGACTATCGTCGAAAACGGCATCGACATCCCCAACGCCAATACGATCATCGTCGACGGCGCCCAGAACTACGGTCTGAGCGACCTGCATCAGCTGCGCGGCCGTGTGGGGAGGTCGGATCGCAAGGCCTATTGCTACCTGTTGTCGCCGCCCGACGAACTGCTCGGCAGCGATGCACGGCGGCGTCTGCGTGCCATCGAGGAGTTCTCCGACCTGGGGTCGGGGTTCAACATCGCCATGCAGGACCTCGACATCCGCGGCGCCGGCAACCTGCTGGGGGCCGAGCAGAGCGGATTCATCGCCGACATCGGGTTCGAGACCTATCAGAAGATCATGCGCGAAGCGGTGGCCGAACTGCGGGCCGAGGGACTCGACGTGGCGGGGTTGAGCGACCGCGAGCAGGAGGTCGTCGAACAGTTGCGCTATGTGGAGGATGCGGCCGTCGAGGTCGACGTCGAGGCCGAGCTGCCCGACTCCTACGTGAGCCAGACGGCCGAAAAACTGCGGCTTTACCGCGAGCTCGACGCGATGCGCAGCGAGGAGGAGCTGCAACGGTTCGAGCAGCGGCTCGTCGATCGTTTCGGGGCGCTGCCGCAGGCGGCCAGGGAGCTGCTCGACGTGGTGCGTCTGCGTTGGGAGGCGGTGCGTCTGGGCATGGAGCGCGTGAAGGTCAAGAACGGGTTGATGATCGTACACTTCGTGGGCGACGCGGCGTCGCCCTTCTACAAGAGCGAGGTCTTCTCGGAGCTGTTGCGCCGCGTGACCCGACGGCCCGATAAATTTGTGCTCAAACAGCACAATAACCGTTTGGCGATGACCGTTAGAGGGGTAACCGACATCGCAGGGGCATGGAAGATACTGAAATCGTTGTATAAAGAACAAGACGCGTGAACCTGACGATCGACATCGGCAATACGCTGATAAAAATGGCGGTTTTCGACGGGGGTGAAATCGTCGAGAAACTGCTCGCCGAGGAGTGCGACACCAAATTGCTCGACGGCCTGCTGGCGCGCTGGCCGGCGATCGACCGGGCCATTATCGCCTCTACCGGAGGCCGTACCGCACCGCTGGCGCGGATGCTGCGGGTGCGTGCCGTGAAGTGTCTGGAATTTACACCGGCGACGCCCGTGCCGATCCGCAACGGCTACGATACGCCCGAAACGCTCGGCGCCGACCGCCTCGCCGCCGCGGTGGGGGCGGCGCTCGTGGCCGAAGGGCGCGACGCGCTGGTCGTCGATTTCGGAACGGCCATCACCGTCGACTACGTGTCGGGCGACGGCACCTACCGCGGCGGGGCCATTTCTCCCGGAATGGGGATGCGTTTTCAGGCGCTGCACCGCTATACGGCCAGGCTTCCGTTGTGCCGCGAGACTGCCGAAGAGCGCCTTTACGGGACGACTACGACCTCCTGCATCGAGCAGGGCGTGATGAACGGCATCGCCTTCGAAATCGAAGGATACATCGCGCGTTTCCGGCGGGAAAATGCGGATATTTGCATAATTTTTACCGGTGGCGCCGCAAAAAACTTTGCGAAAAGAATTAAAAATGCGATATTTGCAGACTGTGAACTCGTCTTCTTGGGTCTGAATCGGATTTTGGAGTTTAATGCCGAATGCTAAAACGAATGATAGTGAAGAGATTAATGTATAGACTGGCTGTCGCTGCGATGCTGGTCGTGCCGGTTTCGGCAATGGCTCAGACAAGCAGTATCAATGCCTTTTCTCCCTATTCGATGTACGGCATCGGCGAATTGCAGACGCCCGGCGTGGTGGCCCAGCGGTCGATGGGAGGCGTAGGCTTGGGGATGCGCAGCTCGGTGATGGTCAATCCGCTCAATCCTGCGGCGTACAGCCTGACGCCCCGCCAGGGATTTCTCTTCGATTTCGGCGTGGAGGGGGTCAACTTTTACAACCGCCAGCAGAAGTATGCCGACGGTGCGCAGACCACGTCGCGCACGAGCTACAATACGTTCAATTTCCACGACATCGCCTTTCAGCTGCCGCTGGCCAGGCGGCTCGGACTGGGATTCAGCCTGACGCCGTACAGCAGCGTCGGCTACCGTGTTTCGGCCGATGAACAGAGCGACGACGTGTGGGGCAATATCGGCCGCGTGCAGTACCTTTACGCCGGCGAGGGCGACCTGACGGAGGTGAAGCTGGGCATCGGTTGGGAGGTGGTCAAGCGCGTTTCGATCGGCGTCGCCGCCCAATACTATTGGGGCGACATCGAGCGGACGTATCAGACGGTGGTCTCGAACAACATCGTCAACGGCGGTTCGGTCAATACGGTGACGGGCACCGACTCCTACGGGATTTCGCGCATCAAGATGCAGCTGGGGCTGCAAGCCGATCTGATCCAGTCCGAGCGGCAGGTGTTGACGCTGGGCGCGACCTACGATATGGGCGGCAATCTGCGTCCGTCGGTGAATCAGACGGTCGTCAACGGCGATATTTACGGCACCGTGGTGCGGGGCGATACGACGCGCATGGCACTCAAATTGCCCGTTCAGTTGGGCGTGGGGCTCTACTACCAGAACGCCAAGATCGCGGCGGGCGTCGACTACATCTACCAGAACTGGGAGAACAACGAGTCGCCGAAGTCCGTTCCCGGAGCGGTCAACGTCGCCTATAAGAACACGAACACCGTCAAGTTGGGATTCGAGTATACGCCCAACCGGATGGATATCCGCAATTACCTGAAACGCTGGTCTTACCGCGTGGGATTCCGGTACGGAACCTACTACCAGACCTTCGAGGGGAAGACCTTGTCGCAATATGCCGTGACGGCCGGATTCGGTATGCCGGTGCGTTTTCTGGGCCGGTCGAGCATCGATTTCGGCGTGGAGTTCGGCCAGCGCGGAAACGATTCGCCGCTTCGGATCGACAACCGGCAGATCGGGCTGGTACGGCAGCGCTATGTGAAATTCTCGCTCGGTCTGACGCTCTTCGGCGAGGATTCGTGGTTCGTGCGTTACAAATACGATTAAACTTGACAAAATCTAAAAATAAGAAGGGAATAGTTAAGATGAAAAGCGTAAAAATTCTGCTCTCTGTAGCGTTGGCCGTCGTCGGAGTGGTGGCGATGGCCCAGGATTTCAGCGACGATGCGAAGTACGGCAAATACGGCGCAACGCCCGAGGAACGGAAAGACAACATCTATTTGCTCAACTTTTTCAACGAGGCGGTCGGCAACCAGGATTTCCAGACTGCTTCGGGGTACCTCAAACAACTGCTGGACAAGTGTCCCAAGGCTTCGGAGAATATCTATGCCAAGGGCGCTACGGTGATGAAGAACAAGATCGCGCGTGCCAAGAGCGTAGCCGAGAAGAAGACCTACATCGACTCGCTGATGCTGCTCTACGATCTGCGTATCGAGAATTTCGGCGATCATGCGACCCGCGGCAAGGCCTACATCCTCGACCGCAAGGCACGCGACTTTCTGATCTATAATCCGCTCGACCACGAACGGGTGTTGGAGCTGTTCCGCGAGGCGATCGCCGCACAGCCCGATCCGGAGTTGGTAGCGATCTATTTCAAGCAGCTCACCGACTACTATAAGGACGACGGCGAAGGTTCGCCCGAGGAGATCATCGCCGAGTACGACCGTCTGTCGCCTGTCTTCGACGGCGCTACGGGGCAGGCTGCCGAGTATAAGGATCAGTTCGACAAGTGCTTCGGCCTGTCGGGCGTGGCTTCGTGCGAGAATCTGGAAGCGATGTTCAAGGAAAAGATCGCCGCCAGCAACAACGATCCCGACGTGCTGGCGCAGGCCGTCGATCTGATGACGCGCGCCAAATGCGACAGCGAGTTCTATCTGACTACCGCCGAGAAATATTACGAAGTGAAGCCGTCGGCCGAAACCGCGTTGTTCCTCGCGCAGGCTTTCCAGAACAAGCAGGAGTACGACAAGGCGATCAAGTATCTGACCGAGGCGCTGGCCGTCGAGACCGACAATGTCGAGAAGGAGAAGCTGCTGGTGCGCATCGGCGTCGTACAGCTGGCTACGAAGAACTATGCCGAGGCCCGCAAGGCCGCGCTCGAAGCGCAGGCGCTCAATCCCGAGGACGGCATGACCTATTTCGTGCTGGCGCAGTGCTACGGCGCACAGGCTTCGGGTGCCAACTTTACTTCGCAGGCGATGTACTGGGTGGCTTACGACACGATGGAGAAGGCCGCTCAGCTGCTCGAAGAGGCCGATCTGAAAGAGACCGCGACCAAGATGATGGCCGCCTTCCGCAGCGCATGGCCCTCGAAGGAGGAGTGCTTCTTCAACGAAGTGCAGGCCGGTCAGCGCTATGTCGTCAACGGCATTGCGACGACGGTTCGCTGCATCCGCTAATCAGGCGCCTGCGAAGATGGCCCGTCTGATCGGACGATATGTTCTGGTAGCACTCCTCGTTGCGGGGAGTGCTATCTTGCTATTCTCGTGCGACAAGCCTCCTGCCGCAGCGAGCGGCGGCGACGAGGCGCTGATGACCGAGTACAGCGAACACCTGTCGGTCATCATGTCCGAGAACGGGCGGCGCTCCTATTTCTTCAAGGCGCCGCTGCTCGAAGGATATACGCTGGTCAAGGAGCCGTACCGCGAGTTCCGCAAGGGGATCGAGATCACCACCTACCAGGACGACTCGCTGACGACGGTCGACGCCGTGCTGACGGCCAACTACGCGATCTATTACGAGAACCGGAAGCTGTGGGAGGCCAAGGGCGACGTGGTGGTCGTCAAGTCCGACGGCAAGACACTCTACACCCAGCAGCTCTTCTGGAATGCCAAGACGCAGCGCATCTATTCGAACGTCGATACGAAGATCGTCCAGAACGAAGGCGGCAACGTCTTTCAGGGCGAGGGCTTCGAGTCGGACGAAGCCTTCAAGGAATGGCGTTTCCGCCGCTTCACGGGGAAAATGGATGTCGATGTGAGCCAGGAGGACGACGAACCGTCCGAATCGGAAGCTGCCGACGGGGAAGACCGGCCGGCCGGCGAAAAGACGCCGCAGTCCGTGACCCGCCCGCCTGCCGGCTCCGCACCTGCGCCTGCCGCTGCGGGCGAACGCGGCCCTGCCGGTGCGGTCGGGAAGGAACAGACCGTTGCCGGACGCGAGCTGGCGCCTGAAACGGGCGGAAAGCCTGCTGCCGGATCGGAGGTTGCCGCAATTGTTTCGGATCCTGCTGCCGAAGGCAATCCCGCCGATACTGTTAAAAAAGGGCAGCCTGCCGCAGCCGAACGTGAACGGGCCGCCGAAGCGAGCGAAAAGCCTGCCGCCGAATCGGGGGCTGCCGTCCCCGGTGAAACCCCGACCGGAGAGAAGACTCCCGATAACGGCGATCCTGCCCCTGCGGCCCTTTCGCCGCAGGCGGACGAACCGCAAACCGACGCGTAGCGATGACCGTATCCGTTATCCTGATCCTCGTGATGCTGCTCCTCTCGGCCTTCTTTTCGGGCATGGAGATCGCCTTCGTGAGCAAGAACCGCCTCAAACTGGAGATCGACCGCAAGCAGAGCGGCCTGCTCGATTTCGTGGCGAAGGTCTTCGAGCGGCATCCGGGGCAGTACATCACGTCGATTCTGGTGGGCAACAACATCGCGCTGGTCGTCTATTCGCTCTACATGTCGTCGCTGCTGCGCGCGCTGGCTGCGCTGGCCGGCTGGGACGCTGTGGCGCAGGGCGGGTCGGTGCTGGCCGAAACGCTCATCTCGACGGTCGTCATCATCTTCGTGGCGGAATATCTGCCCAAGTCGATCGTCAAGGGAAATCCCAATTTCTATTACCGAGCCTTCGCGCCGCTGCTCTTCGTCTTTTACATCCTGCTCTATCCGATCGTATGGCTTACGACCGTCGTTTCGTATGTCATCCTGCGGCTGTTCGGCTGCCGGATGAAGAGGCAGGCGCCGGCGGCCGACTTCAACCGCACCGATCTCGAAAGTCTGATCGAGGGGTCGACGGAGGTGCAGCACGACGAGGAGAACGAGATCAAACTGTTTCAGAACGCGCTGGACTTCGCCGATCTGCGCGTGCGCGACTGCATGGTGCCGCGCATCGATGTCGAGGCCGTCGAGCTGTCGACGAGCGTCGAAGAGCTGACGCGCCGCTTCGTCGAGAGCAAATATTCGCGCATCTTCGTCTGGGAGGGCAGTATCGATAATATCGTGGGATACGTCAACTCCAAGAGCCTGTTCCGCCAGCCGGCCGATCTGAGGAAGGTACTGATGACGGCCTATTTCGTGCCGGAGACCATGCCGTTGCAGGCGTTGCTGGAACACTTCATCAAGCACCGCTCCTACATCGCCGTGGTGATCGACGAGTTCGGCGGCACGGCGGGCATCATCTCGCTCGAAGACGTGCTGGAACAGATTTTCGGCGAGATCGAGGACGAGCACGACGAGCAGGATATGATCGAGAAGCAGGTCGACGAGAACGAGTACGTCTTTTCGTGCCGGCTCGAAGTGAAATACCTCAACGAACGCTACGGGCTCGGCATCGAGGAGAGCCGCGAATACGACACGCTGGCGGGTTATATCATCTCGCATCTGGACGGGATTCCTTCTGCCGGTCAGTCGCTTACGGTCGACGGCCTCGAAATCCGCGTGTTGCGCACGACCCGTTCGCGCATTGAGCTGGCGCGGGTCAGACGGTTGTGAGCTTTTTTTCGGCCGATCAGCGGGTTAATTACGAATAATTTACTATCTTTGGAGGCCCGAAAAAAGGACGTTTTCGATAAGCCGGATGCAGAGCCGCACCCGTTCGGGCTGTGCCGAGGCGAAAAAACGTCCGCAGGAAAGCAAACTAATGAAAAAATAAATACAGTTTTATGGCAAGTTTGAACACTTTACGGACCAAGTTCGGCGCGCTTCTGTCGGTGATTATCGCACTCGCCCTCTTGGCATTCATTCTGTCGTTGAAGACCGACATGGGCTTCTCGGACAACGATCCGAAGGTCGGCGTGATCGACGGCGACAAGATCCGCTACTCCGAGTATCTGAATCAGTACGACGCCATCAAGAACCGCAACGGCGGCGTAGAGGCTTCGACCGATCAGGAGTCCGACCAGCTGGCCGCCGCGACGTGGCAGGCGCTTTTCGCCGACCACGTGCTCGTCCCCGGCTTCGAGCGGATGGGGATCGAGGTTCCCGAGCAGGAGCGTCTGGACATGGTCAGCGGCAAGATCCCTTCGCAGGCCTTCTATTCGGCTTTCGGCGATCCGCGTACGGGGGCTTACAACGCTGCCGCCGTGTCGCAGTTCCTGTCGCAGGCCGCTTCCGACGCCCGCGCGCAACAGGCGTGGAACGACCTGAACGAGCAGGCCCGGCTGGAACGCGCCGTGCAGAAATACGCCACGCTGATCGGCAAGGGCGCCTATGTCAACAAACTCGAAATCGAGGACGGCGTCGATGCGGCCAACCAGGTCTTCGGCGGGAAGTACGTCGCCAAGCGTTATTCGTCGGTGCCCGATTCGCTGGTGAGCGTCTCGTCGGGCGAGATCAAGTCGTTCTACAACGCCCATAAGGAGATGTTCAAGCAGTCGCCGTCGCGCACGCTGTCGTACGTGGTCTTCGAGGTGAACGCTACGGACGACGATATGCTGAACCTCGAAAAGGAGGTGCGCGCCGTCGGAGAGAAGTTCGACGCCGCGGAGGACGTGAAACTCTTCGTGCGTCAGGATCGCCACGGTGAGATCGCCGACCGTTATGTGACGGCGGCGCAGCTGGGCGAACAGGCCGAGGCGCTCGTCGCGGGCAAGATGTTCGGCCCTGAGTTGAAGAACAACGTCTGGACGATGGCCCGTGTGGTGGAGAGCCGCATGGCTCCCGATACGCTCGGTCTGAAAATGATCGTGCTTCCGTATACCGCCGAGAAACTGGCCGATAGTCTCAAAACGGTGGCGACGAGTGAGAATTTCGCCGATCTGTCGCGTCAGTATTCGGCCAACGAGGAGTTGGCCGCCGCAGGCGGCGAGGTGGGCGTCTACCCCTTCTCGGCCTTCAATACCGTAATGGCCGAAGCGCTTTCGGACGCCAGAAAGGGCGACGTGGTGAAGGTGATGAGCGGCGACGCCATCCAGCTCGTCAACGTTTACCGTGCCGACAAACCCTCGAAACATTACAAGGTGGCGACGGTAAGTTATCCCGTGGAGGCTTCGGCCGCAACGCTGCGCGACGTTCACAATCAGGCCAGCACCTTCGCCGTGAACGCCAAAGGTTCCGCCGCCGCGTTCAACGAGGCCGCCTCGAAGGCTGCCGTGACGCCGCGCATAGCGACGCTCAACATGGGTGACCGCTCGGTTCGCGGTCTGGAAGGTTCGCGTGAAGTGGCCCGCTGGGCCTACGGCGCGGACAAGGGCGACCTGTCGGAGATTTTCAAGGTCGGCAAGGACTATGTCGTGGCGCTGCTCACGGAGATCGACGACGACGAGTACGCTTCGGTGAAGAAGGCTGCCCCGCAGATTCAGAACCGCCTGCTGCGCGACAAGAAATACGACTATATCGTGAAGAACCTCTCCGATGCGTCGCTCGCAGGCGCCGCCGAGAGCTTCGGCAGCGAGGTGACCGATTTCAAGGACGTGACCTTCGGGTCGTTCTACATCGACGGTGCGGGTGTCGAGCCGGCGCTCGTGGGTGCGATCACCGAGACGACCGAGAAAGGCAAGGTTTCGGCTCCGGTCAAGGGCATTTCGGGCGTTTACCTCTTCGAGGTGACTGCGATCGATCCGGCCGAGCGGCAGCAGACGGCCGAGGACGAGAAGGTGCGTGCCGAAGCGATGGCCGAGGGAATGATGCAGCAGCGCCTCCTGCCGGCTTTGCAGGAGATGGCCGAGATGAAGGATTTGAGCGGCCGTTATTTCTGACGAAAACACCCGATTCGTAAAGTGGTCGGACTCACGTCGTGAGTCCGACCACTTGCGTTTCGGAGGTAAAAGCGGTCGGATTTTCATAAATACATAGGTAAACGTTTTTAATTTGTAGGAAAGCGTTATCTTTGCAGCAGATTTATGTTACGGATCGATCCGAAAAGACAACGGGTAACGGGTGGCATGGCGACTCTGTTTTTCGGAGCCGGATGCCGTAGACGAATGGAAATCTCCCTTTTTATTAATCTAAACTTATACTTATGAGGAAACTTGCCTTTTTATTTTTGTCGCTGTTCGCATTCTGTACGGCTTCGGCACAGGTGACGACGTCGAGCATGAGCGGTCGCGTCGCCGACACCGACGGCCAGCCGATCATCGGTGCGACGATCGTCGCCGTGCATACGCCGACGGGTACGCAGTATGCTACGGCATCGACACGCAACGGCCAGTTCAACTTGGGCGGTATGCGTGTGGGAGGTCCTTACGATGTGGAGGTCAGCTTTATCGGCTGCAATACGGAAAAGATCGAGGGAATCTATCTGACCATCGGCGAGGAGGCTACGTTGGACTTCGTGTTGCGCGAAGACTCGCAGTCGATCGGTGAAGTGGTGGTCGTAGGCAAGGCCAATCCGGTCTTCAATGCCAACCGCACGGGCGCGCAGGAGGTCGTGACGCTCGAAATGATGGAGAAACTGCCTACGACGAGCCGTTCGCTCGATGAATTCGTCAAACTGACGCCCATGTCGAGCGGTAAGAATTTCGCCGGTACGTCGTATCGTTTCAACAACGTGACCGTCGACGGTGCGTCGTTCAACAACTCGTTCGGCCTGTCGTCGGCGCTGGGCGCCCAGGGTACGGAGCCCATCTCGCTCGAATCGATCGAGCAGGTGCAGGTGATGATCGCTCCCTACGACGTGCGCAACGGCGGCTTCACGGGCGGCGGTATCAACTCGGTGACCAAGTCGGGTACCAACGAGTGGCACGCTTCGGCCTATATGTATACCAAGAGTCCCGAGTTGCAGGGCCGCCGCGTGCGCGACTATGTCGGTCAGGTGTCGGAGTTCTCCAATCGTCAGTACGGTGTGAGCCTGAGCGGCCCGATCGTGAAGAACAAACTCTTCTTCTTCGTCAACGGCGAGCTGGACCGTCAGGACGAACCGATCTCGAACCGTCTGGCCGATTCGCGTGTCTCGGCCGCCGATCTGGACGATCTGGCCAAGTTTCTCGGCGATCAGTTCAACTACAATCCGGGCGGTTACGATCTGTCGAAGACCGAGACGCGGGCCGATCGTCTTACGGCGCGTATCGACTGGAATATCAACGATCGGAATACCTTCTCGTTGAAGTACTACTACCTGAAATCCTATAATACGAACGCTCCTTCGACGTCGGGCGCTCCTGCCAACGGACGCGGCCCCAACGCCTATGCCATGCCCTTCTCGTCGAGCTACTACCGCACGAACAACGATTTCAACATCGTCATGGCCGACTGGAACTCGACGATCAACGACCATATGTCCAACACGTTGAAGGTGGGGTACTCGCGTCTGCGCGACTATCGCGACATGGACGGCGGTTTCTTCCCGCAGGTCGACATCCTCAAAGACGGATCGAGCTATACGGTCTTCGGTACCGAGGCCAACTCCTACAACAATCAGCTCGATACCGACATCTTCCAGATTCAGGACAACTTCACGATGAACTACGGCCGTCATCAGATCACCGTCGGCACGCAGTCGGACTATCGCAGTTTCAGCAACGGCTTCGCGCAGAACTATCCGGGCTCGTGGGTCTTTTCGTCGATCGACGACTTCAAGTTCAACGTGCTGGCCGCGAAGGATTACATGGCTTCGCACGGCAATATGACGGGCTTCGACATTACCAAGTACAAACCCTCGGATTTCGGTCTGACGGGCGTGGTCAACGGCGGTCTTGCCAACAGCGCCGGTACGGGGCAGACGCACTACTTGCAGAAGTATTCGCTTATGGAGGGCTTCCCCTTCGCCGAGATCGACGTGCTGCAACTCGGCTTCTACGTGCAGGACAAGTGGACGCCCAGCAACCGTTTCTCGCTGACGTTCGGTCTGCGCGTCGATATGCCGATCTTCATGACCGACCTGCCCGAGAATCCGCGCGTGGCGGCCGAGACCTATCGTGACGGCATCAAGGTCGACGTTTCGAAATATCCGGGCGTGCACCCGCAGTTCTCGCCGCGCGTGGGCTTCAACTGGAAACCGCTCGAAGACGGTTCGTTGCAGTTGCGCGGCGGTACGGGACTCTTCACGGGCACGCCTCCCTATGTCTGGATTTCGAATCAGGCGGGCAACAACGGCGTGCTTTTCGGGTCGATCGACATGGAAGGCGAGGCGCTGAAAAATCTCGGTTTCCTGGGCAGCATCGATCAGAACGCCAATATGTACAAACCCGCCGAGGCGGCCTATTCCCGTGCCGAGATCGCCGTGACGGATCCCGATTTCAAGTATCCGAGCCTGTGGAAAAGCAATCTTGCGCTCGACTACAAGTGGCGCGGCTGGGTATTCACGCTCGAAGCCCTCTACACGAAGGATGTCAATGCGATCTACCATGACAACATCGGTATCGAGGTCGCCGAAGGCAAATACGTGAACGACGGCGGTCAAGGACAGCGCACGGCCTTCACGGGGAGATATTACGCCGAGAACAAGACGCTCAACCCGATGAACGGAGAAAACGGCGCCGCTTCGCACGTCGTGATGCTCCGCAATACGAACAAGGGCTACTCGTTCTACACCACGCTCCAAATCCAGAAGGAGTTCGTGCAGGGGCCGCTGCGCGGTCTCTACCTCAATGGATCGTATACGATGGGTACGGCGCGCAGCGTGACCGACGGTACGTCGTCGGTGGCTACGTCGGCCTGGAAATATACGCAGAAGGTGGCTGTCAACAGCGAGGAGCTGGGCTATTCGGCCGGCTCGTTCGACGGGCGGCTGTTGTTGAGCGCCTTCTACACGGCACGCTGGGGCAAGCACGGTGCGACCAACTTCGGTCTGGTCTACCAGCGTTACCGTCCTTTCCGCTTCTCCTACTGCTACGGCGGCGACGCCAACGGCGACGGTCAGACGGCCAACGACCTGATCTACGTGCCGGCCAACCGCGACGAAGCGGTCGGCCATCTGGTTTCCGACGGTTTCGCCGACAACAACGGCAACATGGCCGGTGACAAGGATTTCGACGAGGCGCAGGCCTGGGAGAATGCCTGGCAGGCGATGGACAAGTTCATCGAGCAGGACGCCTATCTGAGCAAGCACCGCGGCGAGTACACTAAGCGCAACGGCGCCGTGGCACCCTTCGCCAATCAGCTCGACCTGAGCATTTCGCACGACATCATCGTTCCGCAGCGCAACGGTCGCGAGCACAAGTTGCGATTCAGTTTCAACATCGACAACTTCCTCAACCTGCTCAACCGCAACTGGGGTGTAAGCTACTCGCAGTATCTGGGGACGAACGGTCAGCAGTATCAGTTCTTGTCCGTCACGCAGAAGCCGACGGCGGCCAACGACTATACGCTTCAATACAAGATGACCAACGGATTGAAGGACATCTACGGCAACGACATTTCGCTGGATCGTACCTACAAACCCGATATCGGTTCCTATTGGACGATGCAGTTCGGTATCAAATATATGTTCTAAGCGGAGGAATCCGTCTGCAAACATGAAGGGGCGTCACATCAGTGACGCCCCTTCGTTGTCGTTTCGCTGCGGGATCAGGACTCGGCGGCGGGGAGTTTGAGCAGCAGCTCGCCGATGGCTTCGCGCAGCGTCTCCTTGGGCAATGCCCCGGTAGCCATCTGCGGCATTCCCCGGGCGGGGATGAAGAGCAGCGTGGGGACGGAGCGCACGCCGAAGGCTGCGGCCAGCTCCTGTTCGCGGTCGATGTCGACCTTGTAGATATCCACTTCGCCGGCGTACTCCTCGGAGAGCTCTTCCAGGATCGGTGCGAGCGTGCGGCAGAGGCCGCACCAGGTCGCATAGAAGTCGACGATGGCCGGTCGCGAGCCCAGATAGTGCCATTCGGAGATGGCGGAGTCGAGGTTGGCGATTTTTTCCGAGAATTCGGTTTTGGTCAGTTGCGTGATTGCCATGATTGCGGTTGTTTTGCGGTTATTGTACGGGAACTTCTTCGAGCTCTTCCTGCGGCAGCGGCCGCGTGCAGAAGAACCAGTCGTAACACTGCGTCCCTTCGTCGGGACGGGTCATGCGCTCTTCGGCAGCGGCCGACGACGAGGCGGTGGGCACGATCGCTTCGTCGCCCGGATGCCAGTCGGCGGGCAGCGCCACGTTGAAGCGGTCGACGGTTTGCAGGCCGACGAGCACGCGTTTGATCTCGTCGAAGTTACGGCCCAGCGCCAGCGGATAGTAGATCACGGCGCGGATCGTGGCGTCGGGGTCGATGAAGAAGACGGCTCGGACGGCCGACGTCGAACTTTCGCCCGGCTGGATCATGCCGTAGAGGTTGGCGACTTTCATCCGCAGATCGGCGATCAGCGGGAAGCGCACCTCGACGTGCTGCATTCCGCGGTAGACGATCTTGTCGCGGATCGTGCGCAGCCATGCGATGTGGCTGTACAGTCCGTCGACCGAGAGTCCGACGAGCTGGCAGTTGAGCGCTTCGAATTCGTCGCTGCGCGCCGCGAAGGTCATGAATTCGGAGGTACAGACGGGCGTGAAGTCCGACGGGTGGCTGAAAAGGATGATCCAGCGTCCGGCATAATCTTCCGGAAAGCGGATCGGGCCTTGCGTAGTGACGGCCTCGAACGACGGGGCCTTGTCGCCGATGCGCGGCAGGGGAGTGGTGTTCAGATTTTCCATATCGTCTCTTTTTTTAACGGTGTGACACGGCGGTCGACCGGAAGAAACTCTCTGGAAGTAGCGAGGAGACCTCAGAAGCGGCGGGTGTAGGCGTGGCAGTAGGGGAGCGTTCCCCGGCGGCGGTAGTAGTCCTGGTGACAGGTTTCGGCGGGCCAGAAGGGGCCGGCCGGCGTCACGCGCGTGGCGACGCGGTAACCTTTGCTGCGGAGCAGGGCGATGAGCCGTTCGGCCACGGCGCGTTGTTCGGGCGAGGTGTAGAAGATTTCGGAGCGGTACTGGTCGCCGATGTCGGGCCCTTGGCGGTCGATCTGCGTAGGGTCGTGGATCTCGAAGAAGAGGCGTGCGAGCGTTTCGTAGGAGACCTTCGACGTATCGAAGGTCACGCGCACCGCTTCGGCGTGTCCCGTGGTATGGCTGCACACCTCCTCGTAGGTAGGGCGGTCGGTGCGGCCGCCGGTGTAACCCGCTTCGACCGAGAGGACGCCGGGCTGTTGTTCCAGCAGGTATTCCACGCCCCAGAAACAACCGCCGGCGAAGATCGCCGTTTCGGTCGTGGCGGCCGCCTCGGAGGAGGTCCGGTCGGACGACTCCGCGGCCGGCACGAAGTCGAGCGAGAGGGAGTTGACGCAGTGGCGCGTATTCTTGTCGGTAAAGCGTTCACCCGTGAAGACATGCCCCAGATGCGCCCCGCAGCGGGCGCAGGTGATCTCGGTGCGGCGGCCGTCGGCGTCGGGCGTGCGGCGTACCGCACCTGCGATCTCGTCGTCGAAGGCGGGCCAGCCGCACCCCGCATCGAACTTGTCCTCCGAACGGTAGAGCGGCGCGCCGCACTGGCGGCAGCGGTAGAGGCCGCGCTCGCTGTGCTTGTAGTATTTTCCCGTGAAGGGAGCCTCGGTTCCCTTGTCGACGATGATCCGGCGTTCGTCGGGTGTGAGCGGTTTCATGGTTTGTGCATTTACCGTGAGGAGAATTCCCATGAGGGCGATTCCCCCTGCGATGATTCGTTTCATAACGCTCTGTCGGATGTGCAACAATCGCGCCGTGCGCGCCCTACAACAGCGATATTGCGCCTTGCACGGCGTAGAGGACAGCCACGTAGCGCAGCGCCTTGCCCGCGAACATGGCCAGCGTGGTGATCCACACGTTGCTGCGCATGAGTCCCAGCAGGATGGCGATCGCTTCGCCGACGTAGGGCAGGAAGGCGAAAAAGGCGCTCCATGCCCCCTTTCCTGCGAGGAAGCGTCCGGCACGGTCGAGTTGTTTTTCGCCGATGCCGAGGTAGCGGCCGAACCATTCGCGTTTGCCCAGATGACCGATCCAGTAGCAGGTCATGCCGCCTGCGGTGTTGCCCGTGGCGGCTGCCAGCAGGCAGAGTGCGGGGTCGAGTCCCAAGCGGACGAGTACGACCATCACCGCTTCCGAACTGAACGGGACGATGCTCCCCGCCACGAAGGCCGAGAGGAAAAGTCCCCAATAGCCCCAGTCGATGCAGAGCTGCGTGGCCGTGTCCAGAAATCCTTCCATGTCATTCGTCGCTTTGTTGCGGCAGGTCGTCGAGCAGTGCCGTCAGCGAATCGTAGAGCGGCACGCCGTAGCGCCGGCAGGTGATGCGCACGTTGTCGTAGCGGTAGTAGTCGGGGCTGCACGCCACGAACAGCTTGCCCGAACGGGCGTAAAGTCCCATTTCGAGCAGCGAGATCGGCGAGCGGCTGTCGCCCAGCAGATTCATTACGATGAGGTCGGCCGCTTCGAGGTGCGCCAGCTCCCACGCGACTTGGTATTCCATTTCGGCCGGCGAGGCATGGAACTCCCGACGGCGGGGGTTGAAGAAGAGCCAGCGGCCGCCGATGCTGTCGCGGAAGCGGGCGACGAGAGCCGCCTGCCAGTCGGCGCTGCGTCCCATGTCGATCGTGCCGGCGAGGAAGACCTTGCGGTACTGCGTCGAGTCGACCGTGTGCGACCGCCAGCGGGGCTGGTATTCGGCCACGTCGTCGGCCGGCGTTTCGGCGGCTCGTATGCCGGTCGGCCGGGAACCGCCGCCGCAGCCGGCGAGCAGTCCGGCCAGCAGGAGGACGAGGAGGGTTGCAGGGCGGTTCATCGGAGCGTGTCGTCGAGCGGCCACGGCCGCAGTTCGTAGAGTTGGTTGCGCAGGCGCGGCGTGAAGCCCGCTTCGCGGATCGCCTGCTGGATGCCTTCGGCGTCGAAGCGGTTGTCGGCGCCGGCCGACGAGACGACGTGCTCCTCGATCATGATCGACCCCATGTCGTTGGCGCCGCTGTGGAGCGCCGCCTGCGCCGTCTGGCGGCCGACGGTGAGCCACGACGCCTGTATGTTGGGGATGTTGTTCAGGATCAGCCGGCTGGCGGCGATGATGCGGATGTATTCCAGCGGCGAGAAATCGGTCGATGTCCCTTCGGCTTCGAGCCGCGTGCCCGTCGAGCGGAAGATCCACGGGATGAAGGCCAGAAAGCCGGGCTTCCCTTCGGGGCAGCGCGCTTGCAGATCGCGGATCGCGAGCAGGTGGTCGACGCGCTGGCGCGGCTGCTCGACGTGGCCGTACATCATCGTGGCCGACGTGGCCAGCCCCAGCGTATGGGCTTCGTGCATCACCGCGAGCCACGACGCCACCGAGGGCTTAGCGGGCGAGATCGCGCGCCGCACGTCGGGGTCGAGGATTTCGGCTCCGGCGCCCGGCAGCGAATCCAGTCCGGCGGCCATGAGCCGGCGCAGCGTTTCGAGCGTCGTCAGACCGCTGATGCGGGCGATGTGGGCCACTTCGGGCGCACCGAGCGCATGAAGCCGGATCCGGGGGAACATCCGTTTCAGGTCGCGGAACAGCTCCTCGTAGAAGTCGATGCCGAGCTGCGGATGCAGCCCGCCCTGCAACAACAGCTGGTCGCCGCCCAGCGCAAGCGTTTGCGCGATCTTTTCGCGGTACTCCTCGCGCGAGGTGACGAAGGCGCGCTGCGTATCGTGGGGCTTGCAGTGGAAATTGCAGAACTTGCAGCCCGAGATGCAGACGTTGGTGATATTGACGTTGCGGTCGATCTGCCACGTCACGACCGTCGGGTCGGCGACCGTCGCACGCCGCACGGCGTCGGCCGCTGCGGCCAGCTCCTGCACGGGCGTGCATTCGTAGAGCGCATAGGCTTCGTCGCGCGTGAGCGGCTCGCGCCGCACGGCCTTGTCGAGTATGCGGTCGGTCGTCATGTCAGCGGCGGCGTTTTACCTGCGGGCTCCGGCGGCCTCGCTGCGGGGTGTCGGTGCGGGGTGCGTCGGGTAGCACCATGTCGAAGTCGAGCTGGCGTTTTTGCAGATCGGCGCGCTTGACGCGGATGCGCACGGCATCGCCCAGCGTGAAGCGCCGGCCCGTCGAGCGGCCCGTCACGGTGTATTCGGCCGGATCGAAGTCGTAGAAATCGTCGTGCATGTCGCGCATGGCCACCAGCCCTTCGATGTGGTTCTCGTCGATCTCGACGAAGATGCCCCACTCGGTGATGCCCGATATGTGGCCGGCGAACTCCTCGCCCAGGCGTGCCTGCATGAACTCCACCATCTTGTATTTGATCGAGGCGCGTTCGGCCTCGGCGGCGATCACTTCGCGTTCCGAGGCGTGCTCGCACAGCGCTTCGAATGCCGCCTTGTCGGTCGTCTTGCCGCCTTCGAGGTAGCGTGCCAGCAGGCGGTGCACCATCATGTCGGGATAGCGGCGGATCGGCGAAGTGAAGTGGGTGTAGTAGGGGAAGGCCAGTCCGTAGTGGCCGATGTTGTCGGTGGTGTAGTAGGCTTTGGCCATCGAACGTACGGCCAGCGTCGTGACGACGTTCTCTTCGGGGCGGCCCTTGACCTTCTGGAAGAGCTTGTTCATCTCCTTGGCGACGGGACGGCCCTCGGAGGCCTTGAAGACGTGCCCGAAGCGCAGGATGAACTGCCGGAAGCTCTGCAACTTGTCGACGTTCGGTTCGTCGTGGACGCGGTAGACCATCGTGCGGCCCGACTTGCGCCCTTTGACCTTGCCGCAGAACTCGGCAACGCGGCGGTTGGCCAGCAGCATGAACTCCTCGATCATCTGGTTGGCCTCCTTCTGTTCCTTGAAATAGACGCCCAGCGGCCGGCCCTTCTCGTCGAGCCGGAATTTGGCCTCGGCGCGGTCGAAGCTGATCGCGCCGTTGCGGAACCGCTCGCGGCGCATGGCCTGCGCCAGCCGGTTGAGCGTAAGTATCTCTTCGGCGTAGTCGCCCCGGCCGGTCTCGATCACCTGCTGCGCCTCCTCGTAGGCGAAGCGGCGGTCGGAGTAGATCACCGTGCGGCCGAACCATTCGTCGAGGATTTCGAGGTTCTCGTTGAGGGTGAAAACCGCCGAAAAGCAGAGGCTCTCCTCGTGCGGCCGCAGCGAACAGAGTTCGTTGCAGAGCCGTTCGGGCAGCATCGGCACGGTGCGGTCGACCAGATAGACCGACGTGCCGCGCGCTTCGGCTTCGGTGTCGACCACCGAACCCGGCCGCACGTAGTGCGTCACGTCGGCGATATGGACGCCCACCTCCCACACGCCGTCGCGGACTTTGCGGACCGACAGCGCGTCGTCGAAGTCCTTGGCGTCGGCCGGATCGACGGTGAAGGTCACCGTCTGCCGGAAGTCGCGCCGCTCGGCGTAGTCTTTGCGGGTGATGCGCCCGTCGATGGCTTCGGCTGCCGCCTCGACCTCCGGCTCGAAGCGGTAGGGGAGGTCGTATTCGGCCAGAATGGCGTGCATCTCGGTGTCGTTCTCGCCCGCCTTACCCAGAATGTCGACCAGTTCGCCCACGGGGCTTTTCGAGCCGGGCGCCCATTCGGCGATGCGTACGACGACCTTATCGCCGTTTTTCACGTTCGGGCAGTCGCGCTTGTGGAGGTAGACGTCGACGGGCATCTTGCGCGAGTCGATACGCACGAAGACATTGTGTTCGTTGACTTCGGCCGTGCCGACGTAGCGTTTGCGGCTGCGTTCGACGATCGCGGTGATCTCGCCTTCGGGGGCGTTGGAACCCCGTGCCTTGCGCGTGAGCACCAGTTGCACGCGGTCGCCGTCGAGAGCGTTCAGCGAGTTGCGCGAGTGGATGTAGACCTGCTGCTCCATGCCTTCGACATGCACGAACATCGAGCCGGTATTCAGCATCTCGACCGTGCCTTCGAGTCGGGGCCGCTGGGCGGGGCTCAGGCGGTATTTGTCGCGCGGGCAGCTCTCGATGACGCCCGTTGCGAGCAGTTGTTCGACGATCTGCATCGTCTCGCGGCGGCCCTCCTTGCTTGCGCCGCCCGATGCCGAAGCGAGGTGGCGCAGCGAGAATTTGTTGTCGGGCAGCTGCCGGAACAGTTCCAGAATCAGCGCGGCGCGTTCGTCGCCGTTATGGGTTTGTTTTTTCGTTCTTGTCATTTTTCATTCAACAGTTTGAGGGCCAGCGCCTGCATGAAGGCTATGCCCGTGGTGATGGCCTTCTCGTCGGGCGAGAAGGTCGATGTATGCGGTTTCCCCGACGCCGCGCCGACGCCCAGCCGGTAGAACAGCGACGGATAGCGGTGGGTGTAGAACCCGAAGTCTTCGGCCGTCGTGCGCAGCGGCAGGTCGACGGCCTGCCACCGCTCGGCAGCCAGGCTGCGGGCGAGCGAGGCGAGGGCGGGGTCGTTGACCACGCAGGGATAGCCCCGCCCGATGTCGACGGCCGTCCGTGTGCCGTACCGGCGGTCGGCGGAGGCGGCGATTTCGCGGATCGCGTCGTAGGAGGCGCAGCGCAGCGCCTCGTCGAAGGTGCGCAGCGTCCCTTCGAGCCGGACGTCGTCGGGGACGACGTTCGTCGCGCCGTCGGCCTCGATGCGGCCGATCGAGAGGACGCGCTCCGGCAGGTTGAGGGCCAGTAGTCCGCCGACGAGTTCGGCGGCGGCGGCTACGGGATCGTGCAATTGATTGCGCAGTGCGGCGTGGCCTCCTGTGCCGTGTACGGTGAAGCGCAGTTCGTCGCTCGAAGCCATGTATTTGCCCGCGCGGAATCCGAAGGTGCCCACTTCGAGCGACGGTTCGACGTGCTCGCCTACCACGGCCCGCACGTCGTAGTCGGCGAAAGGCTCTTCGGCCAGCACCAGCGACGCGCCTCCGGGGTTGCACTCCTCGCCCGGCTGGAAGAGCCCGAGAAGCGTCCCTTCGAAGTCGCGCGAACGATTGAGCTCCTGCAAGGCACCCATCAGCACGGCCGTGTGGACGTCGTGGCCGCAGGCGTGCATCACCCCGTCGTTGAGCGAGCGCCACGCCACGTCGGCCTGTTCGTGGATCGGCAGCGCGTCAATGTCGGCGCGCAGGACGACCGCACGACGAAGATCGCCGCGGCCTTCGATGCGTGCCAGGACGCCCGTGCGTGCGACGGTGCGGTGGGCGATGCCCAGCCCGTCGAGCGTGCGGGCGATGAGGTCGTGCGTCCCGGTCTCGCGGAACGAGAGTTCGGGACGGCGGTGCAGCGCACGGCGGAAAGCGATGATGTCGAGCTCGTCGGCCATGGTCAGAATACCTCCTTGATGATTTGGCGCACGTTCTCGGCGCGGCCCATGGTGTAAAAGTGGATCACCGGTACGCCGGCGGCTTTCAGCCGGCGGCACTGGTCGACGGCCCACTCCACGCCGATGCGGCGGATCGCTTCGGGGCGGTCGGCATGCGTCCGGACTTCGCTGCGCAGTGCTTCGGGCAGTTCGATGGCGAAGGTTTCGGGGAGCAGCGTGAGCTGCCGCAGCGTCGAGAGGGGTTTCACGCCCGGGATGACCGGCACGTCGATCCCCGCTTCGCGGCAGCGGCCGATGAAGGCCAGGATGCGGTCGGCGTCGTAGCAGATCTGCGTCATGATGTAGTCGGCGCCGGCGTCGACCTTGGCTTTAAGGTGGCGCAGGTCGCTTTCGGCGTCGAGGGCGTCGACGTGTTTTTCGGGATAGCCCGCCACGCCGATCGAGAATTTCGAGTGGTGGCACTCCTCCACTTCGCCGTCGACGAACTCGCCGCGGTTCATCGCCGCGATCTGCCGCACGAGGTCGATGGCGTGGGAGTGCCCCTGCGGATGGGGCATGAAATGGCGTTCGTTGGGGCCGCAGTCGCCGCGCAGCGCCAGCACGTTGTGCAGCCCGAGGAAGTCCATGTCGATGAGCGCGTCCTCGATGTCGTAGCGCGACAGGCCGCCGCAGATCAGGTGCGGCACCACCTCGATGCCGAAGCGGTCGCGGATCGCGGCCGAGATGCCCACCGTGCCGGGACGCCGCCGCATCCGGTGCCACTCGATGTGGCCGTCGGGGGTAAGCGTCTCCTTGATGCTCTCGCGGTGGAAGGTGACGTTGATGAAGGCGGGGTCGAATTCGCGCAGGGCTTCGATCGTGGTGAAGACGCTGCGGGTACCGTCGCCTTTGAGCGGTGGCAGCAATTCGAACGAGAAGCGGGTCGTCTCCCGTGCGGAGGTTTCGCGGATGATATCCAGTACGTTCATGTTCAGACGTTGTTCGGAATGATTTTTTCAACGGTTTCGACTGCCAGTCCGCGCCGTTCGGCGTAGTCGCGCAGCTGTTCGGCGTCGATCTGTCCGACGGAGAAATAGCGGGCATCGGAGAAGAACAACCCGCAGAGCGCTTCGCCGGGCGAGATCATCCAGTTCTCCGTCAGCCGCATGCGGGTCGTCTGTTCGACGGCGAGCAGATCGAAGATCTCGCGTTTGAGCGAGTGGTCGGGCGAGGCGGGGTAGCCGAAGGCCATGCGCCGGCCGCGGTATTCGCCCGCGATGACCTGCTGCGGCGTCGGCGCCTCTGCGGTTTCGTAGCCCCACATCTGCCGCCGCACGAAGCTGTGCACCACTTCGGCGAAGGCTTCGGTGAGGCGGTCGGCGAGCAGCTTGGCCATGATGGCCGAGTAGTCGTCGCCCTCGGAGCGGAACTTGTCGCAAAGCTCTTGCAGGCCGATTCCGGCCGTGAGGGCGAAGGCGCCGATGTAGTCGGTCGCGCCGTCGCGCCGGTCGGCGATGAAGTCGGACAGGCAGAGGTTTTCGGCGCCGCGCGTCTGGTTGCGAAGCATGGGCAGCGTATGGCGGCGTCCCTTCGCATCGGTGAGGAGGATGTCGTCCCCGCGGCTGACGGCGGGGTAGATTCCCACGACGCCTTGCAGCGTGAGGAGCCGTTCGTCGGCGATGCGGTGCAGCAACGCCTGTGCGTCGTCGAAGAGTTTGCGGGCTTCGTCGCCCCGTTCGGGGTGGTCGAAGAGGTCGGGGCAGCGCCCTTTGAGCCCCCATGCGGGGAAGAAGAAGTTCCAGTCGATGAAGGGTTCGACGTCGGCGATGTCGAAGTCGGGGAAGACGAGCCGTCCCGTGTGGGCTGCGGGCGCGATCTGCGATGCGGGACGCGGGCGGCGGTTGCGGCGGGCATCGGCGACGGAGATCAGATCACGCAGCCGTTCGCGGCGCAGGTAGTCGTCGCGCAGCCGTTGCTGGCGGGCCTGCACCTCGGCGACATAGGTTTCGCAATCGGGACCCAGCAGGGCCGCGAGGATGCGGTTGTTCTCGCTCGCGTCGCGCGAGTGGATGACCGGTGCCGCCGTGCAGGGGGCGATCTTCACGGCCGTGTGGAGGTCGGAGGTGGTGGCTCCGCCGATGATGAAGGGGATGTGCAGCGAGCGGCGTTCGGCCTCCTCGACCACGTGGATCATCTCGTCGAGCGACGGGGTGATCAGGCCGCTCAGGCAGATCGCGTCGGCGCCCCATGCGGCCGCTTCGTCGACGATGCGCTGCGCCTCGACCATGACGCCCAGGTCGCGGATCTCGTAGCCGTTGCAGGCCATGACCACCGCGACGATGTTTTTGCCGATGTCGTGGACGTCGCCCTTGACCGTGGCCACGATCACCTTGCCCGCCGAATTTCGGCCGGCGGCATTCTGTTCGATATAGGGGGTGAGCACCCCGACGGCGCGTTTCATCACGCGCGCCGACTTGACGACCTGCGGCAGGAACATCTTGCCCTGGCCGAAGAGTTCGCCCACGCGCGCCATCGCACGCATCAGCAGCCGGTCGATCACCTGCATCGGGTCGCCCAGTTCGCGGTAGGCTTCGAGCGTGTCGGTCTCGATGTGGTCGGTCACTCCTCTGAGCAGAGCGTATTCGATGCGTTCCGGCAGCGGCCGGGTGCGCCACGCCTCCTCGTGTGCGGCTCCTTCGGCCGCGGTGTCGGTGCGGAGATGCTGTGCGTAGTCGATGAGCCGCTCGGCAGCGTCGGCACGACGGCAGAGGACGACGTCCTCGACGCGTTCGAGCAGTGCGGGTTCGATGTCGCTGTAAACCTGCAACAACTGGGGATTGACGATGCCCATGTCCATTCCCGCCGCGATGGCGTGGTAGAGGAAGACCGAGTGCATCGCCTCGCGCACGACGTTGTTGCCGCGGAAGGCGAACGAGAGGTTCGAAACGCCGCCCGACACCTTGGCGTGGGGCAGGTGTTCCTTGATCCAGCGCGTAGCTTCGATGAAGTCGAGCGCATAGCGGTCGTGCGCCTCGATGCCTGTGGCGACGGCCAGTACGTTGGGGTCGAAAACGATCTCTTCGGGCGGGAATCCCGCTTCGGTCAGCAGCCGGTAGGCGCGTTCGGCCACCTCGATCTTGCGGGCGTAGGTGTCGGCCTGTCCCCGTTCGTCGAAGAGCATCACCACGGCCGCCGCGCCGTAGCGGCGGATGGCGGCGGCACGTTCCAAAAAGGTACCTTCGCCCTCTTTGAGCGAGATCGAGTTGACGACGCTCTTGCCCTGCACGACTTGCAGACCGGCTTCGAGCACCTCCCATTTCGACGAGTCGATCATCACCGGCACGCGGGCGATTTCGGGCTCCGAGGCCATGAGGTTCAGAAAGTGGCGCATGGCCTGCGGCCCGTCGATCAGACCGTCGTCCATGCAGACGTCGACGAGCTGCGCTCCGGCGTCGACCTGTGCGCGGGCCACGGTGAGCGCTTCGTCGTAGTCGCCTTCGCGGATGAGACGGGCGAACTTCGCCGAGCCGGCCACGTTGGTGCGCTCGCCGATGTTGACGAAGTTGGCCTCGGGGACGATGCGCAGCGGTTCGAGACCGCTCAGGACCGTGATATGGCGCGGTGCGGGGAGACGCCGCGGCGCGTAGTCGCCCGCGATCTTCGCAAGTTCGAAGATATGTTCGGGGGTGGTGCCGCAACAGCCGCCGATGATGTCGACCAGCCCGCGCCGCATGTACTCGGCGCAGTCGGCGGCGAACATCGCCGGCGTCTCGTCGTAGCCGCCCATGATGTTCGGAAGGCCGGCGTTGGGGTGCGTCGAGATGCGCGTCTCGGCCACGGCGGCCAGCCGTTCCAGATAGGGGAGCAGCTGCTTGGCGCCGTAGGCGCAGTTGAGCCCGACCGAAAGCGGCCGTGCATGGGCTACCGAAGCGTAGAAGGCCTCGACGGTCTGTCCCGAAAGGGTGCGTCCCGATGCGTCGGAGAGCGTGCCTGAGATCATCACCGGCGTGCGGATACCGCGTGTGCGGCACTCGTCGTCGACGGCGGCCAGCGCAGCCTTGGCGTTGAGCGTGTCGAAGACCGTTTCGATAAGCAGCAGGTCGGCGCCCCCGTCCAGCAATCCCCGCACCTGCTCGCGGTAGGCGGCGCACATCTCGGCGAACGTGATGTCGCGCGCGGCGGGATCGTTGACGTCCGCCGACATCGAGAGCGTGCGGTTGGTGGGGCCGATCGAGCCGGCGACGAAGCGCGGTTTGAGCGGGTTGCGTGCGGTGAAGGCGTCGGCTGCTGCGCGGGCCACGCCGGCTGCTGCGCGGGCGATTTCGTAGGCACAGCCCTCCAAACCGTAGTCGGCCAGCGAGACGGCGTTGGCATTGAACGAATCGGTTTCGATGATGTCGGCGCCTGCGGCGAGGTATTTTTCGTGGATTTCGCGCACCACGTCGGGGCAGGTCAGCGCCAGCAGGTCGTTGCAGCCGCGCAGCTGCCGTTCCCAGTCGCGGAACCGTTCGCCGCGGTAGGCCGCTTCGTCCAGCCCGTAGCCTTGCACCATCGTGCCGAAGCCGCCGTCGAGCAGCAGGATGCGTTCGTCGAGTATCTCTTCGATCGGTTTTCTCATTTTTTGACGATTTCGATTTCAAACAACCGGCTCCAATTCTTTCCCGTGACGAAGATGCGCCGCGTAGCTGCGTCGTAGGCGATGCCGTTGAGTACGTCGGTCGCGGGGGTGATCTCCTCTTCGGGCAGCAGTCCCGCGAGGTCCACGACCCCTTCGACCGTCCCCGTAGCGGGATCGATGATGACGATCTGGTCGGTGGTGTAGACGTTGGCCCAGATCTTTCCTTCGATCCATTCCAGTTCGTTGAGGAACTGCACGGGGCGGCCGGCGGCCGTGACCGTGATCTTGCGTCCGCGCCGGAACGTGGCGGGATCGACCTCCCAGATGTGCTCCGAACCGTCGCTCAGATAGAGCGTCTCTCCGTCGGTGGCGAGCCCCCAGCCTTCGCCGGCATAGCGTACGTCGCGCAGTTTCTCGAACGTCTGTGCATCGTAGATGTGGGCCGTGTTGTTCTGCCACGTGAGCTGATAGATACGGTCTTTTACGCGGGCGATTCCCTCGCCGAATTCGCTCTGAGGCAGGCGGACGAGTACGTCGGCGCGACCTGTCGGGAGGTCGAGCCGCTGAATCGCGGAGGCGCCGTACTGGCCGGTGCCTTCCCACAGGAAGCCGTCGTCGAAATAGAGCCCCTGCGTGTAGCTCGTCGTCAGGTGCGGATAGCTCGCCTTGACGACGTAGGTATACTGCACGGGTTCGACGGGAGCCTGTGCGGCCGTTGTCGACGGTGCCGGACGCCGCCCGGCGCAGCCTGCGGCCAGAGCCAGCAAAAGAATCGGTAAACTCGGTTTCACGTTTCTAATATGTATATAATTTTACAAAAATACGAATTAAAAACGAAAATGAAAAATTGCAGGTCGATGTTCGCTTCTCCGGCCGTAGCGGGCGGGGTTTCCGAACAAAGTTCGATACGTTTTGATCTGTCTGGCAGCCGTTTTACGGTTGCGGAGCGCCTGACGGGATTATGCCGGTGAAATTCGGATTCCAAATAAAAAAGAAAAGAGTTGTCGCGTGACAACTCTTTTCGTGTGGTACCACCAGGAATCGAACCGGGGACACAAGGATTTTCAGTCCTTTGCTCTACCAACTGAGCTATGGCACCATCCCGTATTGATATATCTATATATCAATGATTTACACATAGCCTGTTCGCCCCTTGTCTCTGTCTTTTCGTTGCGGTTTAAACACTGGTTTAAACAAATTGCAAGATTAATAAATAAGTAAATTATCTGTAAATCTTATAGATACAAGTTAAAAGCAACACTAAGATAAGGAGAAAATCGCGCAGGAAAATTTTCCCCTGCTCTCTCCTTTTAAGAATTGTTGTGTCGCTTTTGTTTCTGTGGAAACAGCAAGGACGAACATTGTCAAACGGCCTATATTAAGACCCCTTGTCAAAGTCTGTCCTTTTGGTTCTATATGAACTGCTCCAAATACTTCTCGTTGAAACCCGTCAGCGGGAAACGGAACTCTTTCTGTTTACCCTCTACCGATGTATAGCCGAATACGGCCGTGTCGCTCTTGATATGTGCTTCGAAAAGATTGAGTTTGCAGCTGGACTTGGGTAAATCTACGATGTTTGGCAATACAATGGCGAGATAACCCTCTTCTACGGCCTTTGGATTCAGCAGATAGGAGAATCCTGCCATATAACGACCCCGTTTCTGGAAACAGACGGTCATATCTTTCGCAGGGTCGATGTCGAGTTCAAAGATATAGGTGAACTCCCGTGGTGTAGGATCGTCTGTTCTGCGTCCCACGAACAGGCAGACGCCGTAATTATTATCGTAGGATACGCCTTTGGAGATATACGATATTTGCATATCGTCGATCGTCTCCGTGCCTGTTTTTCAATCGATGCTTGGTGTTTTTCTTTTCATTTTAGCTAAAATTTAAATTGTTAGTATTTATTTGATTATGATGTAAATATACGAAAAATTCATGAGATTTGCAATAAAATATATACAAAAAGACAGACTTGGGCATACGGTATGAAATAAATCGCTCTGTCCAAGTCTGTCCTTACTTTTGTCATATATCAATCTCTTTTGTCTATTTCATCTTGATTCCACTCTGCCACACAAAGAATCCCATTCATTGTAAAACTTAAACGAATATGGTCAAATTCTTCTTCATTTTTTACAATTATCTGTTTGTCTGCCGATGTATTCGATTTTATTGTAAATTGAGAATACCTTATACGTGACGCCATTTGGGTTGCATATTCATATGCAGCTTGCTCTTGTGCTTCCGCTGCAACTTTTTCTTTTTCATAAATCTGATAGCGTAAATATCCGTCAATTTGCGTGGAATGGGAAGAGTTAAAAGATGTTCCAATTTGCCGTATGGTTCCACTAAGTTTAGAGTTCGTTTCAGAATCCGTTTTTGCTCCGAATGTAGCCAATGCAGCACCTATACCTCCTACCACATAGCCTGCATTATCACCCCCAATTGCAGCATCTGCTGTTGCTGCAACTGCGCCAGTCTTAGAATTATATTTTGAATTATTCTGAACATCAATATTCGTATTATTAGTAGACATTCCAGATGAGTGATTGTTCGATTTTTGTGTTGCAGCTTCGTTGGCTGTATTTCGGGCGGAGGCGTAAGCTGAATTTACCACAAGAGTCGTAGATGCTTGAATTATTTTCATAGCATCATTTTCTGAGATTAATATTCCCTCAGACAATTTATTCTTTTTCAGAAATTCAACTTTGATATTCTCTATTTTACAAGTCACATCTTGTTCGGAATTATTATAACAATTTATATCAAAACATATTAATTGTATTTTCCCGAATTTTGCTCCTACATGCCATAACAATCGCCGATTTGTTTTGTCCACTTCCAAATTATATCTTCGTTTGACAACAGCGGCTGAAATATTTACGGGTTGGTCTCCCATTTTTTTATAAATGCCTTGATATGCAGCCCCCTTTTCCCTGTCTTCATATATTCCAACTCTTAAATTATCTTCATACGTCATGATGCGGGTAGGCACTCCTGACTGGGTTAGTTCACGAAAAGTTCCATTAATTTTTCCATTTTTATATGGAATTATCTGGTATGGGACGCCATCTTGATAAAGAATCTGATCTCCATTCTCAATCCCTTCGCTATATGTTTTGCTCCAAACTAAATTGCCTTCTTCATCAAAAGATTGTACAACTCCATCTACAATCCCATTTTTATATGTTATTGCAGTATAAATTCGACCATTGTCATAATACACTTCTTGTATACCATCTAATAGCCCGTCTTTATTAAAATTAAGAATTTGGCTGGTATTACCATTATGATAATAGAAAATACATTTATCAATTAACTTTGATTTAGCATCATCGTATTTATCTACATAAGAAAAGAAGCCTTCTCCTTGTAATGTTCCATTAATACTATAATCTCTAAATCGTTTGGGAAAATTAGGATTAGTAGGAAATGACAATATCCGATAACAACTGGCAAATGAAATATGATCAACTCCTCGTCCATTATTGTCATAATACAGTGTATCTATTTGCTGACAGATACCGTTGTTCCCTGCATAAAAAAGAAATGGAATAAAAAATAATTTTTTCATAGATAAACAAGATATTTAATGTTAAAGTTGTCTCTTTAAACGTTCTATATCAGCACGCAATGCTTCATTTTCTTGTCGTAAGGTGTACACTTCATAGCTATTCTGATTAGCTATATCTCTCAATACAGCTAACATATCCTTAATTTCGTTTTGCCAATGATGTAAATTGTGCTTATACAAATTCCCCGTGCGATGGTCTTTTAATTCAATCGTCATGTAGAAATCGGCGGATGTTCCGTGTGTGTAGAATTTCAACACTTCGAAATTCCCGATATTAAAAGATGATTTACTCTCTGCCTTATCAATGATATGGAATTCATAATGATTGGCATAGCTGTAAGATGCAGTACAAATCCGTTTGAGATAAAACCACGCTTGTGGATCTTTTTGCAGATTATTCCAATCTGCATCTGTTGTATATCCCCCATTAGGGTATACAACAAAATATTGGATTCCTCCTTTCATGACAGAGCATTTTTACCGTATCAACTCCTGCTGCGGTGGGTTATGGGAAAAAAGAAAGTGTGGAGTTGTTCGTTTATCTGATACGAGGTTCTGGAATACCTATGCGCAAATAAACAATACCCCACACCGAATAGAATATATCGAGAATGATATATGCCTATACACGGTGATGAGCGTTGCGTTATCCTTGCGCATTTGAAATTTTCCAGATTTCGTATCAAGGATTAGCGAAACACTTTCACTAAACTAATATGTCTTCGTCCGTTTGGGGACGATGCCACAAAGTTAGGAAATGTTTTTCAATACGCAACACTCTTGGGGTATTGTAGTTACAAAGTTCCCGAAAACAAAGTTATTCTGCAAGGTTTTTATGATTGGATTCTGAATTTTCTTTGTTGCAGTTTGGGAAAATCGTCTCCAAGACGATCCGCACTTCCCGATGTCTCTGCATCGACATACAATATTGCATTGTGTCGAATCTTTGTTTTACGCTGTCTCGGTGGCGTAAAATCCATTGTTTGCAATCTGTTATTGTGTAATATTCCAGCATTACGCCCACATAAAAACAGAAATCAGGGGTTGCAAAATCTTCTCGGAATTGCAAAGCCCCTGATCTCTGTAATTTATGAATTTACTATGTCGATATGCAAGCCGAGTTTTACTCTCCTGCAATCTTCTGTATCACGCCGTCCATGTAGACAGCCTGTCCGCTGGTGGTGCGTCCCCACCAATGGCAACCGAGTGCGTCGATTATGACCTCGCCCTGCTCTTTGAGTTCCCGTGCCAAGTAAGGCGATACCAGCCACCATTCGAAAACCTCCTCCTCGGTATCGACGAAAGGATAGGTATACTCCTCGTCGATCTTGCCTGCACGGATGAGTTCCCCGACCACCTCGTTCTGCCCATAAAACACATGCAAATCCGCAATGCGTTTTGCCCTTGATTGTCTATCCATATTTTTAAGTTTTACATTCGACAAGGGGCGGGGGCTTTGATTTATCTATCTGTTCGTGGGTAGTATACAAATTGATTGTTAATTTTTTAATCAACTGTCAAAATGGCAGATAGAATTGTTTGGTATATCGTTTGACAATGCTTTATTGTATGGTATCGAGATAGCTACCGATGAATCGCGAGTTCAACTATTAACGCTATCCTTTTGTTAAACTTAAAATGAAGAAACTATGGCTAAGAAAGTTACTTCAAAGTCTGTTGCCTCGAAAGCCTCAAAAGCATTACAAGATGGACGTTCGAGTGCAAGAACCAAAAGTATTGCGGCAAGTGCTTTGTCCCAAAGGGAGTCAAAGAGAAAATAAGTGCCAAAATATTTAGGATGTGCCTGACAAAGACTAATCTTTGTCAGGTTTTTTATGCCAAATTTGCAGTATTTTATTTGGTAATCATCCTATCCCTAATAATGGTCATGCAGGCCGTTGTCTTGCCGTTGATTTTGGGCGTGGTAGTCTTTACCTCGTATCATTTATTGAGGTCTGCGGCCTTTGCTCTCTGCTTTATCCCCAAATCATCGTAAATGCGTTGCAATTCTGCTTTGACCTTGCTCTTGGCAATGGGCGTCAACTTTGCAAAGGTCGCATTTATCATCTTCACGATTTTATACTCGGTCGGTGCAGGCTGGCGTTTCATCAACTCTCGTTTAATATTGCTCACATGGTATTTTAATGCCTGTACCTTGTCTGTTCCCAACTCGTCGTAAGCCTGTTTCACCAACGGATATTTAACCGCTATTTGAGCGCATAAATCCTCGTGGCTCTCCAACGAAAAGAATGGCTTGGTTGTTTTCAGACGGTGGTATTCATCGAACAGCTCCTTGAACGTAACCCGTGCATTGGCTTTGCCCTCTATCTTCTCCATAATCTCGCTGAACGTATGGCGGGTTATCGTATAGCCGCTCCTCTTTAATTCACTCGTGAGGTTTACATAGGTTCTGTAAATATGCCTGCATATCTTGAAATTCACAATATCCATATTGGCAAGGTTCTTATCCACCACCAGCCGATTATCCTCTATGCGTACATACTGCTCGTTGATATATTTGATTTTCGATAAGGTCTTTTCTCGTGCCGTTTCACTCAATGAGTTTATTTCCTTGGCATAATCTACCGCTTCTGCAAGCACTTTCTTTGTAGATGCCACGAATTCATCCAATGTCACCTCTCGGCTGTACTTGGTCGTGGAATAGACGTGTACGATTTCACCTTTATACTTGGAATCCCGTAACCGTCCGCAAATCTGCGTGAACAAGGTCGAAATATCCAACAAAGTGTGGGACTTGTTGCCGTCGCTAACGATGAATGTAACGCCGTTCTCGTCGTAAATATCACAACCCTCAAAGCTGGTCGAGGTGTAAAAGTTTATCTTCTTCACGGGGTCTGACGGCTGGCCGATGGGATACTCCCTGCCCAACTTGCGCTGGTTGTTCTCGCCATTGTCCCCGCTAACCGAACAGACCACTTTAACCTGTTCGGGAGTGAGTTTTGCAAGGTCGATTACCTTTGCGATAAACTCCACGCTGTTTACGAAGATATGCAGGTTATGAGGTAGTTGATTATCCAACACCTTGCGACACTCCTTGACGATATACTGTGCAGGCTTGGATGTTTGGCGGGAACGGATGTTGACTTCCATTAGATGCGGTCAGTTGATTTCGCAAATAGGCAGGTGTTTCAACTCCTCCAAAACATACTCCTGTTCTATCGGAGTAGCCGTCATATAAGTCGCCCTGTCGAATTTAGCGGCTTCTGCAAGTAAATTCTTAATGGCGGTATGGCGGAACGAATAGGAGTTGAACAGTACATGTCATTCGTCCACCAATAAGAATGTATCTTTATAAGGGTCTATGCCTATACTCTGCAATGCCTTGATGGTTCGTGGTAGGGAATCGTAGGTAACGGCGATCTTCAATGGAGAATGGCTCTGTGCATAGGCGATAATCTCCTGTTCTGTTACGCCCTCGTAAACACCCAGTACGGATAGATCGTCTTTGCGGTAGATGGTCTTGTTCTTCACCAATGCCACGTAAGGCATGGCAATAATGGTTGGAATGGAGTTGCGGATAGCCAACTCGGTAGCTCCGCATCCCGTCTGCTTCTTGTTAAATAAGCAGTTTGCAGGAATTACGGTCATTCACGGTTTATTGGTCTCCTTGTTGATTTCTCCCAAATAAGTTACTCCTTTGGGAGCGGCGATAACTCAATTTTGATTTGCATGGTTATTTGTATTCATATTTATAAAGGTTTGATTGTTAAAATATCTCTTTATTTGAAATCTTCTGTCTCTGCAATCTTCCATATTTTTTAATCCTGTAATTGTATAAAATAAAGGAAATATTCATTTCACACTCAAAAAATGTGGTAACCGATAAATAAAGAACAGTTTCAATCACGAAAAATAGGTTTTCCAATAAAGTATGATGAATACTTTTTTTAGCGATATTTTTTTACACGCAAAAATGCGTGAATAAAAAAAAACTGGCAAAAAAGTTTTTCATCGCACAAGTCGTGAGAAAAAAAATTATCGCAAAAAATCGTACATCGCTTTTTCGATGAAAAGTTTTTTTGCATGAATAATTTGTTTTCATTGTTACATGATGCGTCATTAAAAGCGGCTGTTTTTAGTGGATGCACTTTCTGACGATTCCATATTTTTCGATTCTGAAACTATCCTATTAAAGGGAATCTTCATTTCACACTCAAAAAATGTGGCAACACCACGCAAAGAAAAGGCAGACGAATCTGCCTTGTAGGAACTGCTCGATTGGTAGTGGTGGATGCAGTATCTCGAATTTGTCCTGTAAAGATATAAAATATTTAACCGAATGTCAAGTAGTTTGACAAGTGCTTTTAACATATAATCCAAACAAGCCTGTGCATCGCCGATAACTCGCTATTTAATAGGATATAACGATTCCATTTTATGCTGACCTTTGCCCTGCCGTAAGGGTGTTCCTTGCAGTCTGTAATCTTCGGGCAGGGATTGCAGCTATTATCAGCCCCTCTGTTAAAGGACAGAGTAACTAAAAGCCATGAAAAAGATGGTAATTTCAGTAGATGACGCACAGCGTCAGTTTGTATTCGTCAAAGGCAATCGACCTGTAAACGTTAGGGCCGTGAAGCAGAAAGAGAAATCCATGAAAGCCTATGGGCAACTAACTCCTATCACGGTAACCGATGGAGAACGGGTAATTCAGATGGGCGGCCGTCTGGTCGATTTGAAGGGAAACGAAATCCCTGACGGGGATGCAGGAAAGTATTACGCCGTACTGGACGGCCAGCACCGATTGGTGGCCTATCAGAATTTGGGATTAGATTTGAATGACCTTGTAATTTGCGAACCTCTCAATGCCGAGTTGTCCATTACGGAGATCATCGCGCAGATGAACATCTGCACCACCGTCTGGAAAAAGTCGGATTACATGGCCGCACCTGCCATGATGCTCAAAGAAGCCAACGAGGTATTCGATTTCGCCATGTTCCTGCACGGCAAGGCTTGTCCCCTCTCCACGATCTCGTTATGGTGCTTCGGCAAGAAATCCCTGCAAGCAAAAGACTTGGTGGAGTGTCTCAATACGAAGAAACTGCCCGAAATCTTTGAGGATAAAGCATGGTTTCGTTCCAGCATAAGGTGGTTCAAGGCCGCACAAGGGAAATTCAAGGATAAATTCCTTATGAACAGGTATTTGATCGACTTTATCACCAAGCAACAGAATCCCGATGAAGATTTCGAACAGTTCACGACGGAGATGGAACGGAAGATCAATGCCCTCACACGCGACCAGGCAGACCAGATTATGAATCCTCACAAAACAGAAGGTATGGCACGGGAGCAGTTGATTATGGATATGCTGACGCAGTATCTCGGTTAAGAATCACTTAACCGCCTTTAAGGTTTGTAGAGGTCGGGAGCCTATCGACTCCTGACCTCCTTTTTCCTCTATAACAAGTGCTGCATAGCCGCGTCGATCTGGCTGTTTTCAAAGCTATCCAAGTAGATTTGCGTTACCTTTTCAGAACTATGTCCCAGCGATTCACAAATTATCGACGTGCTAACGCCCTCACGTTTCAATACGGTCGCAAAGCTATGCCGCGAAACATAGGTTGTTAAGTCGATCGGGATTTCCAACTCTTTTCCCACCTCTTTCAATCGCTCGTTCACTTTGGAAATGACTTTGTGAACTCGGTTACGCTGCTGTTGCTCGGTTTTATGAAATGCAGAAAGTATAGGAAACAAAAAGAGCGCACCGTCTTGTTGGTAACGATCTATAATCTCCCGTGCTGTGGGCTGTAAAGGTAGCCTTATCAACTTATGCGTCTTTCGCCGTGTGTAGATTAACCTCCCATCCACGATATTATCTGTTTTAAGGTAGGCTATATCCACGAAATTGATACCACCCATGAAGTAACCGAACGCAAACAAATCGACTGCAAATTGCTTGTAAAAATCATTACTGCGGTATTCGATAATCCGCATGATGTCTGCCTTGCTTATGGCTCGCTTTGCCGTCGCTTGGTGCAGTTTGGAAACCTTGTAGGATTTGAATGGGTAATAATCTGCTTTCACACACTTTTCCTCAATGGCTACATTATAGACTGCCCGCAAAGTACGGAATCGGCGACCTATCGTATTTTCTGAAAATCCCTGTCCCCGCAACCATGTTTCATAGCGTTTCAACCAAACCGTGTCGATGTCTGAAAAGTAGATATTCAGATGCCCGTTGAATTTCAGCAAGGAATTATAAACTTCTTGATGCGAAAGCGCATAGCCTGTTCGCCCCGTTTGCTTCAAATTCTCGATTTGAGACCGAAATACTTCATCAACCGTGCGTTTGGTAGTCTTATCTACAACTCTTTCATGTAACGATGTTGCGGTAAACTCTTTTTTCTCGGCCTGCAATTCAATCATTTTTGCACGATAGGCTTCTATCTTATCAGCAATAAGGCGTTCGATATGCAAACGATTAGGACAATTTCTACGTGGTTTGTTTTTCTCGAAATCCCACAATGCAGGATTGACCGAAACACCGATGCTGGAATATTTCAACTTACGGTCTTTCGTGATTCGTAACATTAGCGGTGATTCATTGTTTGCCAATACTTTGGACTTGTAGCAAACGACCTCGATTGTGGCACTCATGGTTTAAACAACGGTTTAAACAACCTGTTCAAACGTGCATAAAACCGCTACGAAAAAGATAAAAGAAGAACGACCTACATTGCTGTAAGTCGTTCATTTTCAAGTGGTACCAGCGGGAATCGAACCAGCGACACAAGGATTTTCAGTCCTTTGCTCTACCAACTGAGCTATGGCACCATCCCGATCCGGAACGGATTTTCGTTCGAATCGTGGTGCAAAGTTAAGGATAATTTTTAAAATTCCAAATTCTGAGTAAAAAAATTCATTCCCTTTCGACGCTTCCTTCGCTCCTCGTCCTTCGACGCTCCCGGAGAAGGACGAGTGCATATCCGTATCGGAAGGCTGTACCGCTCCCTGTACGGACGAAGATCCCGCTGGGCCGATCCGTATGGCGTATGCAATGCGGAGCGGGTCAAGGCACCGTCGTCCGGATGACTTCGACGATACGGACGTCGATGCCGGCTTCCTGCAATTGTTCGACCACGATCGGCGACACGCCGTCGTCGGTAATGACCATGTCGATGCGGTCGACGTCGCACATCTTGCAGAATCCCCGCCGGCCGAATTTCGAGGAGTCGACCAGCGCGATGACCTTCTGCACCGTCTCGATCATCATCAGCGCCAGGTGACCGCCCATGAGATTGGTCGTCGTCACACCGTAGTTGAGATCGAAACCGTCCACCCCGAAGAAGAGCTTGCTGCACGAAAACTGCCGGAGCATCTGTTCGGCGAAAGGCCCTACGACCGAAAACGAACTGTTGCGCAGCACGCCGCCGAGCTGGATTACCGTGCATTCGTCGTTCTCCGCGAGCGTCGTGGCGACGCTCAGCGACGTCGTGATCGCCGTCAGCTCCTCCACCTCGCGGATCTCGCGCGCCATGGCGAGCGTCGTCGTCCCCGAAGCGATGAGAATCGTGTCGCGCGGTTCCACGAGCCGTGCGGCATAGGCTCCGATGGCGCGTTTTTGGTCGGAACAGAGTTTCTCCTTGTCGTTGACGTGACGCTCCTGAATGTAGGGGTTGGCCAGGATCGCCGAACCGTGTACGCGGTAAAGCATCTGCTGCTGTTCGAGCAGCGTCAGATCCTTGCGGATCGTCACCTCCGAGACGCCGAGCATGTGGGCCAGTTGCGAAACGGACAGCGATGTCTGCTGGTGCAACAGTGCCATGATCCTGCGGTGCCGTTCGTTGACGATCGCCGGTGCCTGAGGAAGGGAGAGAGTGTGTTCGAGAGGGGGCTTCATGTTCGTGCTATTTTATTGCCTGTCGGAAGAGCGGGATACTTTCGTCGAGGGTCATTCCCTTGCGGTAGATGCCTGCCGTCCCGCCGACGAAGATCGAGGCGCCCATGTCGCGCATGAGGCGGGCGCGTTCGCAGCTTACCGACCCGTCGACCGAAATTTCCGTTTCGGGGTGGCCGTGTTCGTCGAGGAAGCGGCGTGCGGCAGCGACCTTGTCGAGGATGCCGTCGATGAGCTTCGCTCCGGCGAAACCGGGTTGGACGAGCATCAGGATCACCCATTCGATCTCGTCGAGATAGGGCGTCAGCGCCTCGACCGGCGTGGAGGGATTCACCACCAGTCCGAAATGCGCTCCGCGCGCCCGGACGGCTTTCGCCAGCTCGTGCAGCTGTTCCCCCAGTTCGACGTGCAGCGAAATCCGGTCGCCGGGACGGATGTCCATCGCCTCCATGATCGGGAGGGGGTGTTCGACCATCAGGTGGATGTCGAGCGGCAGCTTCGTTACGCGGTGCATCGCCGCGATGAAATCGACGCCGAACGTGAGGTTGGGAACGAAATGGGCGTCCATCACATCCACGTGGAGGTAATCCACGCCGTTGCGTTCCAATTGCTTGATGTCGCGCTCCAGATTCATCAGATCGGAGCACATGACCGAAACCGATATTTTTCCTTCTTTGGTGGGTTGCATGGTGTATTTATTATGCTTGCAGATTGATTTTTTTCTCCCGTTCGGCGTTGAATTTCGCCGCCGCTTCGTAGCCGTCGCCCTTGGCGTTCCAGATCGTGGCGATCGTCAGCATACCGACGACGGCGAAGGCGAGGATCACGATGTAGGTGCTGCCCCAGCCGTAGTGGTCGGCCACGTAGCCGAATCCCACGCCCGAGATCAGCGTGCTGGCGTAACCGAAGATACCCAGGATGCCGTTGGCGCTGGCCGCCGCCTCCTTGGTGGCCTGGTTGGCCGCCGCGATGCCCAGCAATGCCTGCGGGCCGTAGATGAAGAAGGCGATCAGCGTGAAGGGAATGGCCAGTACCCATGCCGAGGCTGTGTCGGGGACGAGCCAGAAGATCGCCGTGGAGATGATGGCGCCGAGCATACAGAACACGCAGGTGCGGTGGGCGCGGCTGCCGAAGATATGGTCCGTGGCCCAGCCTGCGACGACCATGCCCAGATTGCCGCCTACGAACTCGAAGACGGCTACCATGATGCCCGCCACGGCGACCGATACGCCCTTCGAACCGGGCAGGAGCATCATGCCCCAGTCGAGCATCGAGAAGCGGACGATGTAGACGAAGAAGTTGGTGACGGCCAGCACCCAGATGATCGGGTTGCCGAATACCATGCGGCGCAGGAACGCCTTGTGGTAGGCGGAGTCCGACGTGGTCTCCTTCTTCTCCCCGACGGCCGGCGGTGCGGCCTGCGTTTCCAGCTCGGGCAGTCCGACCGACGACGGCTTGTCGCGCAGCGTGAGATAGAGCGCACCTGCGCCGATGAGCGAAATGGCCGCCGGAACGAGGAAGCAGAGACGCCATGCGCTGTTGTCGAAGTGGTGGACGAGAAGCGCCCCCAGCACGAAAATCAGACCGGCGCCGATCGAGTGCGACATGTTCCAGATCGACATCTTGGTCGCCAGTTCGTTGGCCGGGACCCAGTGGGTCATCAGCGGCGAGACGGGCGGCACGCCCATGCCCTGGAAATAGCCGTTCAGCAGCAGGATCGAACCCATGATGATCGTCAGCGCCGTGATGTATTCGCTGCCGCCGGCCGTGCCCGTGATGAGCAGGGCCATTTTGTCGCTGAACCCGAACCCGATGTTGACGAGCGCGCAGAGCGCCAGGCCCAGCGCCATGAATTTGCGGGCGCTCACCCGATCGGCGATGAATCCGTTGATGAACCGCGAAACGCCGTAGATGACGCCGTTGAGGGTCAGGAAGATTCCGAGCTGCGTCTTGGTGATGCCGAAGGTAGCCTCGATGCTCGGCATGGCGGTGTTGAAGTTCTTGCGCACGAAATAGTAGAGTGCGTAACCGATCATCGAGACGATGATGGTGCGGGTTTGCCAGTACTTGAATTTTTTCGTTTGTTCGGGTGTCATCATTCGGTTTGAGTTTGAGTTCCACTGCCGCAGCGGTGTGTCGCGCGCCAGTGAAAGCGGTTCGTATTGTTTCGACTGCTTATGCAAATGTAAGTAAAAAATCGTAAAGAACAACAGAAAGGCAGACGTTACTTATGGAATTATGATTTTTTCTCTTTACATTTGCGGTATATTCAACCGTATATTTCGGGCGAACCAGAACCCTAAACGTATTCTCGAAAATGAAAAGACTTCTCTACTTTTTTTTGGCAGCCCTCCTGTTCGCGCTGCCGATGACGGCCGCCGCGCAGCCTTCGGTGCATGTCGTCTCCGGCCCCTACCTCCAAGCGGTGGGCGAGCGGGAGTTCACGGTGGTTTGGACCACCAACATCGACGCCGTCTCGTGGGTCGAGATCGCACCCGACGACGGTACGCATTTCTACAACACCGAACGTCCGAAATACTATCAGGTGCTCAACGGCCGCCGTCCGATCGGAAAGCTCCATGTGGTGACGGTGAGCGGACTCGAACCCGCCACCACCTACCGTTACAGGGTGATGCAGAACGGCGTGCTGGTGAACGAAGGCCGCAAGCGCGTCATCTTCGGCGAGGGCTTCGGCAGCGACATCCTGCGGCACAAGCCCTTCGAGGTGACGACGCTCGACCGCTCGAAGAGCGAGGTCGCCTTCTCGGTGGTGAACGACATGCACGAGCACGACTCGATCCTGCGCGTTCTCTACAAGGACGTGAAGCCCGGCAAGTACGACTTCGTCTGCTTCAACGGCGACATGACCACGTCGATCGACGCCGAGAGCGAGCTGATGGATCACTACCTCGCCTCGTCGTCGGAGCTCTTCGCCTCCGATACGCCGCTCTACGTGGCGCGCGGCAACCATGAGAACCGCGGTACGTTCGCCATGGAGTGGATGAACTACTTTCCTTCGTCGACGGGGCGTCCTTACTTTTCGTTCCGTCAGGGGCCCGTCTACTTCATCGTGCTCGACAGCGGCGAAGACAAGCCCGACAGCGACATCCGCAACATGGATCTGATGCGTTCCGACGATTTCCGTGCCGAGGAGGCCGAGTGGCTGGCGCGCGTGGTCGAGGAGCCCGATTTCAAGAGCGCCCCCGTGCGCATCGTCTTCTGCCACATGCCTCCTGCTCCCGGCGGCTGGCACGGCGGCTCGGAGGTGGCGCGGCTGTTCGTCCCGATTCTCAACCGTGCGGGCATCGACCTGATGCTGTCGGCCCATATCCACCGTTACAAATTCTGGGACAAGGGCGAGAACGGCTGCGATTTCCCCGTGCTGTGCAATCCCAATCTGACCCGTATGGACGTAAAGGCGGACGCCCGCAACATCGACGTGAAGATTTACGATGCTTCGGGCGCGTTGAAACACCAGAACAAATTTACGAAATAGCCGTTCGCCGACATTTCGGCTGCGCCGTTCCCCGATCGGGGAACGGCGTTTTTTATCATCGGCGACGGCCCCAGTTCGTAGTCTGAAAGTTGATACTTTAAATTGAATGAACAAAACAAGTTGCAAAATACAGTTTGCAACTTTACATAATAGTCATAATTTATACGACTGTATATATCTAAATATAATTTTGGTAAAAAATGGCGACCATAGGTCGCCATCGGATATAAGAGAAAAACTCCCTGAATCTACATATAGTTGGGTTATTTTAATATGGCAAAAAACGTATGGAGAATAATTTGTAAATCGTTTTTGAAAGAGATATTGGCAATATATTTTAGATTGATTTTCAATTTATCAGGCATAATTACCTCTCGGTAATATTTTTCCGGATCAGGGACTTGTGCTAATAGCTCATTTTCATTCCGATAACGAATTGAAGCAGGGTCCGTTATTCCAGGTCGTACCTGCAAAACTTTTAATTGTTCCGAAGTGTACAAATTAACGTATTTCCGGACTTCCGGTCTCGGCCCTACCAAACTCATATCACCACGGAACACATTAATCAATTGAGGTAATTCGTCCAATTTGTATTTTCGGATATAATATCCCGAACGTGTTACCCGAGGATCGTGTCCTCCGATGGTGATCAATCCCGTTTTATCTGCCTCCACTTGCATCGAACGAAATTTGAATAACCAGAAATCCTGATTACCTCGCCCGACTCTCAGTTGGCGGTAGAAGATGGGCCCCGGAGAGTCGCATTTAACCCATATTGCCAATACAAGAAGCAATGGACTTAAAATCAGCAGTCCCAGACTGCTTACAATAAGATCAAAGACACGTTTCAACGAAGCTATTATTTTGAAATGAGATTGATGAAATTAGCTAAGACATATTCTATTTCTTCATCAGAGAGACGTGTGTGTAATGGTAGTGTAATTTCGTTACGATATTGATTATAAGCGTTTGGATAATTCGCAATATCGAATCCGAGATTCTTATATGCCGTCATCATCGGCAAAGGTTTATAATGGACATTACAAGCAATGCCTCGTTCTGCCATTTTTATTATGATCTCGTTACGCTCGTCGATTTCTCGTCCTATCAGGCGTACCAGATAGAGATGACCACTCGAAGTGTGATTTTCTCCGTAATGGAGGAGTAATTGCAGGTTTTGATCTCGCAGCACTTCATCATAACGGTTGATAATCTGTTGGCGGCGGCGCAATATTTCGGGGTAACGTTTCAACTGTACCAATCCGATACCGGCCATGATATCTGTCATGTTGCATTTGAAATTAGGAGCGACAATATCGTACTCCCATGCACCGAGTTGTGTTTTGGCCAATGCATCCTTATTTTGGCCGTGAAGGGACAAAAGTTGAAATTGTTGGTAAAGCCATTCGTTGTCGATTCCAGGAATCGAGCGCCAAGTCAGTGCTCCACCTTCTGCTGTAGTGAGATTTTTTACCGCATGGAACGAAAAAGAGGTAAAATCAGCAATCTCTCCACACATTTTACCGTTCCGTTTTGCTCCAAATGCATGAGCCGCATCTGCAAGAATAATTACTCGACCAATAGAGTTTTGCAACTTGTTGGATGGCTGGAACAGTTGTTTTTTATCGTTTGCAATAGAGAAAATACGATCGTAATCACAAATGATTCCTGCCAGATCCACCGGAATGATGACTTTTGTCCGGGACGTGATAGCCTGCGCCAGTTGCTCATAATCCATTTCGAAAGAATTCGGCGCTGTATCGACCATGACTAATTTTGCTCCCACATGGCAGGCTACGCTGGCCGAAGCCGTATAGGTATATGCCGATGTAATGACTTCATCTCCGGGCCCTACACCCAGTACCCGCAGAATCATTTCCATACAGGCTGTGGCAGAGTTCAGGCATACGACTTTGGGCGTATGGCAATATGAAGCAATTTGGCGTTCAAATTCTTTTGTGCGAGGTCCTGTGGTGATCCATCCCGAACGAAGGACTTGGGCGACTTCGATCTCTTCTGCTTCCGTCATATCTGGCGGGGAAAATGGTATTTGCATAAATTTTATATTTTTTTAGTTAAAAATCCATATACGGTACCTGTCCCATAAGCAATGTGGACAGAAAAAAATAATATCGGCAGTATGAATCCCATGTCGAATCCAAATCTGAGGCATGCCAACCCTGTTGCTCCCAGAGCTGCGATCCAATACACTACTAGTATCCATATCAATACGTTCCATAAAATAGGAACCCACCAACCGAACAACAGACAGGAGAGCATTCCCACAACAAAACAGGCTGGAACGACGTGCCGAAGTCCTACGGCCCGTGGAAAAGTTCGCAATAATACTCCTATCGAACGTCCGTTGCGGTACATTTGATGGACGGAAGAGGTAAGGGTCGGTCGGGAATAATAGGTCGAAATGATTTGGGGATCGAAATAGATTTTGTACCCGGCATTTCGGATGCGTGCATTATATTCGTTATCTTCTCCGCGAGATAGTTTTTCATTCATCGGTCCGATTTCATCGAGTACCTTCCGGGGAAAGGCACCGAAAGGTACTGTATCGGTAAAACAGGCTTTGGTTCCGATGCGAAATGCCGCTCCTCCAATACCGAACGAGGTTTGGTTCAGAACGGCATTTGCTTTTCCCATTAGGGTGGGAGCTCCGGCTTCGACTTTCCACACTCCTCCTACATTCCCCAGTTCGGGATTGGTGGATAGTTTGGCGACACATTTTGAGATATAATCACTAGCATAACGGGCATGAGCATCCATTCTAACCACTATCGAAGCAGAAGAGCGACTGACTCCGATGTTGAAAGCAGCAGACTGAATTTTCCGAGGATTATCGATCCATCGTATATTTGACCATTTATCGGCATAACCGTTTACTATTTCATGAGTTTTGTCATCGCTGCCTCCGTCCACGACCATAATGTCAAGCCGATTGAATGGATAGTTCTGTCCGAGAATAGAATCCAGACAAGGCCCGATAAAAAGCGCTTCGTTTAGTGTGGGAATGACTATTGCAACAAGGGGATAATTCATTTTATTCATCATGCGATATACGACGAGCCAGCGAGAGTGCCTCTGCCACATTATCTTCAATGGAACAATAATACCACCCTCCGTACCGACCGATTGAATATACATCGTAAGAAGAGAGCGTTTTCATCTTTTCGGCTCTATCTTTTTCCATGGCCGAAGTAACATGGACATAAGCAGGGTCCATGATAACGGAATGTGACGAAACAAGTTTTTGTCCAGATATGATGCCTGCGGTCTCCAAATCTTTCAAGACTCGCGTCAGACAGGCATCTATGTCAATTTGTGCATCTTGTCGGAATCCGATTTCCACATAGGCAGAAAGGCGGTCGCTGTTGAAAATATTATCGTAAAAACCTACTCTGTAAAATATATATTTCTTCTCAGGAAAATAAAGCCAATGGTTCCTTTTTTCGTTGCCTTTACGATCAAATCCGAGATTAAAGACCAATACTTTATTGCTTGAATATAGGTGTGTATCATGCTCGATTCCGGATAAACTGAGCAATTTCGGAAGTGGGATCGTAGAAATCAACTGGTCGTACTTTATGCTTCGGCGGGTTGTACGTGCGATCTTTCGAGCTATATCTAATTCAACAAGAGCTTCGCCGGTGGCAACTTTCTTTGGATCTATTCTTTGGAAAACTGAATCAACGTATTCAAAAGCACCTCCTTTCGGATATTCGAAAGTTGCGTTATACGAGTTCTCCTTGGCATGTTTGAAATTTGCAATAATTTCTTGTTTGTCTGCATAAGGGAAGAAGCGTCCCATGGCATCCGGATCGAGTTCGTCAAGATCGCAAGCATATAACTTTTCGTTGTAGGGGATGAGGAAAATTTCAGCAATGGATTTGCCGAATTTTGCATACAGCATACTTTTGAATGTCGTTCCTTCACGATATTCGTTGACAAATAAGTCATACAGGCAATCGATAAATTCGGCTTTATCAAGTTGATGAATGTTTTTCTGGAACGGGTAGTCGATATGCTTATTTTTATATCGAATCTGAGTCATTTTTTTCAGTGTGATAATATCCCGATCCTTATGCATTTTATCCATCACGAATCGTTCGATATCCTTGTTTCGGAAATGAAAAAAATGTCCGGAGTAATCCCATATAAAACCATCTTGTAGAATTGTCCGGCAATAACCTCCTATTTCCGGCTCTTTCTCGATGACTAAATAATCGTTTGAAGTAGCTGCTGCGTAGGATAATCCGGTTATCCCTGCACCGACAATCAAGTCCATATTAATGTTGTTTTATGCTTTTTTCGAATTTTTGTTCTGTATACACCGCCCAATTGTCCGCATTGAAACGATCTGCACAGAACTTTCGTGCAGCTTTTCCCATAGCTTCGCGTTTAAGTCGATCAGCAATTACATTCGACATCGCCTCTGCAAGCTGATCGGGTATTTTGGGCATTACGAGATATCCAGTAATGTTTTCCGCTACGATTTCTCTATTCCCGCCTACGTCGGTTGCAATTACAGGAAGAGACATGCTCATAGCTTCCCGAATGGATAATGGCAGAGATTCCACTTCTGAAGAGAGAACAAAGCAATCCAAACTCCGTAATACATTCGGGATGTCCCGTCGTGCCCCTGTGAAAATAATATAATCGTGTCCAGCAGCCTGTGCCTGTAACGTATCTCGAAGCGGACCGTCTCCTATGATGAAAAATCGAGTATCAGGGAACCTGTGATGTGCGATCTTGGCTGCTTCGATATAATCCGAATGCCGTTTTTCAGGACTGAGTCTTGCTACTATTCCGAATACTACGCAACTTGATTCGATACTGTATTCAGTTCTCAGAACAGGAGTTGTTCGTTCTTGGGAAAACCGCTGCATATCGACCGAATTGTTGATCACTTCGATCCGATTTCGTTTTGCCCCTCCGCTTTCGAGCCGGACCCTTTCACAATTGGATTCGGTGATAATTTCATCCGAGAAAATATTGAGTAATCTGGCGTATTTGTAGAAATTCAACGACGAGAACATGTGGATAGTCGTCACGATGGGAATATGCGGGCGATGTAGACTGAAACGCATCAACCATGCAATAATTGCCGTAAAAAAGCCTTGCGGGTTAACCAGTTCGATATTGTTTTCCCGTACGACTCGAAGCAGATAACGAGAAGCTTTCCATAATCCCCAAGGTCGACGAACATAGAATTCTGCCGGAATGAATTGGACGGGTGTACCTGTCAGTTCCCGATCCATAACTCCAGGAGCGGCAATCACGAACACATCGTGTCCGTGTGCGGCTATTTTTTGGGAAAGAGTGAGTACGTCCTGTTTAGCTCCTCCTATATCTTTCCCCATTGTCAGAAATGCTACTTTCATATTTATTTGGAAATCAAACGTCCGTAAAGATTTTCTATATCGCCGATCATTCTGTTATCGTTAAGATATGAATGACTCAGAGCGATGGCATTATGAGTCAAATAACAGCGAAATTCCTCATCATTCAATATCTCGTTTAATCTGGATGCCAGTTCGGTCGAATCGTTGTCTTGAAACAGAAGGCCGTTGAGTCTTGGCAAGATTTGCTCAGGGGTTCCTCCCACGTCGCTGGCCACACAAGGAGTTCCGGCTGCGAAAGCTTGGAGAATGGAAAGACTGAATGTTTCAATATGAGAGGGTAACACGAAAACATCGCTGCCGGCAAGTAGATGCTTTATATCTCTACGGAATCCCGCAAAAATGATTTTTTCTTTGCACGGATACGAGTTGATTCGGGCTTGCAGTTCTTCCCGCTGCACACCATCTCCTACCAACAGGCAAGCGACATTCTCTGTTGAGATACATAGGGTTCGGAAAGCATCCACTAAAACCTCCACCCCTTTTTCCGGAGAAAGGCGTCCGACATAAGTAATGATACGGCAATCGGCGGACAGCGAAAACTCTTTGCGGACAGCCTCCCGGGCATCGAGACGTTCCTGTTCCGTTACGGTATAATCGGCGATATGAATTCCGTTATGTATTCGCTCGATTCGATCTCTTTTCACTCCGTTACCTGTGAGCATTTCCCTTACATAATCCGAATTGGCGATAATTCGATCCAGACTATTCAGGTGACGAACAATAAAGCGATATGCGAAATCCGTAATACCGTGATTATGCCATATCCAGGGAATCCTGCAACCGAAAAACTTTTTAGCGATAATACCCATAATTGCAGGGCCGACGGCTTGGGCATGTATTATGTCGAATCGGTTCTTTGTTGCATAATGTGCTAATTGCCGGGCGGCGCATACGATACGCTTGGGTGATCGGCCTGTTATGTCGATTTCGGTGATTCTAATCCCTGCTTTTTCTGCGTCTTCGCGTTGTACCGGCCCTCCTACCGCCATTTCGACATAGTGGCCTCGTTCTATCAGCCCCAGAGCCAGATTTCGGGTGAATGTTTCCTCTCCTCCGATTTTTCCTCCCGTGCTCAATAATAAAATCCTCATAAACTATTTATTATTTTCTCATTTTGATAACTCTGGCCGGAACTCCTCCGACAATAGCGAAGTCGGGCACGTTTCGGCTTACCACAGCTCCCGCGGCAATCACGGCCCCGGAACCTATTTTTACCCCCGGTAATATGATAACGCGCGTACCGATCCAAACATCATCGCCGATCACTACTGTTCGATCTTCTTTTCCTGTACCCCCCCCCTGTTCACGCATCGGAATGTCTGTACGGGATATCTCATGGGTCGAAGTAAGAATAATAACATCAGGTCCCATCATGACATCCGATCCGATATGCAATGGTCCCCGTATTTTCGCACGGATACCAATTCCCGATCGGTCGCCGATTGAGATTCCACGACCGGTTCCGAAATTTGCTCCATGTTCGATATTGATTTGTTTTCCACATTGGTCAAATAGAAAGTGTCCGACCCATGATCGTGTTTTTCTGAATAAAGAAAATATCCAATAGGCATTGTCTGTTGCGGGAAGAAACCGCAAAAATCCGTAGTATAACAGTAGGATAAAAAGTCTCATAAGATAGATATTTAATTGGAATACGGCAATCTATTCCCGAACTACTAATTTTTTTAGGAAATAGTCATAAACGGTTTGGATAATGTACCCAATTAACAAAATGATTGGAATACATACAAACAGTAAAAACAAGACTCTTCCGGTTCCATCTTCCGGCCAATAAACATATTGTCTGATAACGCTAAATATTTGCCGATGGAATAGATATGCAGCCATACTGGAATAGGCGATACGAGAAGCCCAGAAAGAGATATGGGAAGAGTTTGTTAGATAGTAAGACAACGATATGAATGACATCGTACCTGACAGTGCTATTAGCATCCGAAAAACAGAGTTTGCAGGTTCATTGCCAAACAAATCTAACCACAAGTATCCGGTACTAATCAAAGAGAATGCGATAGCCCCTAATATACCAAATTTATAATTTGAGAATTGGTTTGGTAAATATCTTGCGGCTATAATTCCGACAATGAAGCATGGAAAATAATAATAAAAACGTCGATCAACATCCAGCCCCCCCCCCTGAGCGGCCATAACCACGAGTATAATACAGCCTGCGATCATAAACACAGAGGATATTCGTTGTCCTGACATGATGGGGAAAAGATAGTAGAATAATATGATCATGGAAACAAACCAAAGCGTAGGAGGCTGAGGCGGAATAATTACGGAAAATCCTGTCATAGATAATAATACGGTTTTGACCGAAAGATATCCCATGAACAAATATATTAGTAGCGACAGGAAAAATAATGGCAGAATACGAATGGCTCGATTGATAAAAAAAGATTTAACTGCATCTATCCCATGAAAAATAGTGTATTTTCGTCCCAGCAAATAACCTGAGATAAACATAAATGTTCCCAACGCCCCATTTTTAAAAAAGTCACCCCAAGGCTGGAAATTGATCTCTTCGGTATAATTTCCGCAGTGGAATATCAAGATATAAAGCATACTGAGTGACCGGACAATGTCTATGGAGTTGAGATGTTTCATGACCATTATTTCTTGATATAATCCTCTTTTATCCGTAAAAAAGCCAGTCCGTATATCAGCAAAGGTAAAGTTGTCCGGGTCGCGGCTGAAACCATGCTTAGCAGAGAATAGACGATAAATGCCACGAAAAAAAGCCGGGTCACTCCCCGTGTTTTTTTTAAAAACGATAAAGGGACTCCCAATAAGATCAAATTCATTACAATACCTAATATTCCATGTTCACAAAGCAGGCGCGAATATTCTGTATGAGAGGAGTGTATCTGACCGAAACGATGTTGTCGTTCGGAAGATGTATTACCAGCTCCAATACCGAGAATAGGATTTTCTGCAAACATAGATAGTTCTTCTGTAAAAAGATCAATACGTCCAGATGTTACATCGTCAAGTTTATCTCCGACGCTGTTTCTACCTGAAAAACGAAACGAAGCTACTCCATGCGTGACATCGTCAACCTTGTTCCAAACGACGATACCAGCCATAACGATAATACTTAGGTAAATCAATATCTTTTTCAGCTTGATCGAGTTATTCATGATCAAGCAAAACAGAATTGCTCCCAAGGAGACAACCAAAGCAACGACTCCAGTTCGGGAAAAAGAGAGTAACAATCTGAAGGCCAGAAAGCATATTGCAATGTAATTTCCGAGTAGGTTTATAACTAACGATTGTTTAATCAAAGAAAGAGTGATGAGAATTAGAATTCCTACACCTAAAACCACGGATAAATGGACAGGACCAAACCCTCCGGTTGTTTCAAACATGGAAGTGGCTGTAAACTCCACTGCAGAGAAGTCGGGAGTTTCAAGCGTTACCACTATAGATAGGGAAATCAACGGGAGTATAATAGCGCCTAAAATCTTTTTGTAATTATTCCATTCTACACATCTTCCCGTAAAATAGTATGCGGATATGGCTAATACAACAATTCCTGAAAGTGAATATCGGATATTTTCAAACCACTTTATCGAATTGATACTAAGAATTGTAGATGGAATCAACAAAATTAGGAATAGTATCCAAAGACGATTTTTAGGGTATGGTACGTCTGATATCAGTATACCGATCACGCAGAATAAAACAACAATATATTTTATGAATTCGCTACCTATCTGCGCATCACATACTTTTAGAAGTACCTCTTGCGAAGCCAGGTAGGCGATAACTCTCGCAACTTCTTCATTTCGATTCCGATTTTTCAAAATGAGCCCGATTCCGGCGACTAATGCTACGATACCCCATAATTGTGCCACCGTATGACTGTATACGACAGTAATCCCCAGCAGGATATGTAATACTAACCATTTAAATGGAATCGAATAGTTCCGACTATCTAAATAATTCATTGATTCTATGCTTTTGTAGGTGGCAGTATGCGGATAAAATCTTCTATGACTATATTCCAATCATGCTGTTCGGCCCAGACTTTCGATCTCTGTTTGAAGCTGCTTTTGTCTGCAAGAATCTTTGTCATTGCATTGCAGATTTCCGTTGCATTGTCTCCATTTACCAAAATGCCGCTTCTTCCGTCATCGATGGCATCATCAATTCCGCAACCTTTTGCTCCGATTACCGGTAAAGAGAAGAATCCAGCTTCCAATGCGACGATACCGAATCCTTCCACATCTCCGTTTTTTTGATTTTCACTCAAAAGCATGAATAAATCCGCGGCTTTGTAATATTCCGTCAGTTTCTCCCAAGTCGGACATACTCCATGGAACACTATATGCTCTTGCACTCCACACTGAATGGCTAACTCCTCGAATTGTTTTTGGTAAATCGGTAATCCAACGATATGGTAACAAGCTTGGGGATAAGACCGGATAATCTCGGGAAGTGCACGTATTACTCTATGTTGTCCTTTTCGAGGGGTTACTCCTCCGACAGTTAACAAAATAGGGCTTCCTTGTAAATTTAAAGGGACAGACTCGGTTAATTTCCGATCCATTCGTTGACAGTCGATTCCATTCGGAATTATGCTTATATTTTTACTTTTCCGTATCCATGCGGGAATAATCGATGCCGTATAATGAGATACTGCGACTAATTGGTTGCAGGCCATCATGGAAAGATGGGTGAATTTCTTTCCCAAAAGACCGGGTAAGTTCACTTCGGAACCGTGTAAGATACCGAGAATATGCAGGTCTCTGTAGAAAAAACGAAGTCTGAGCCATAACCCGATCCAAAGAGAGAATTTTCCTGATACGATAACAATTTCCCCCCCCCTTTGCTTACGGATATAGTGTGCGACATCATATAGCCTATAAAAGTAGGTAAGCCACCCTTTTCTCCGGAAACGGTGGATTTTGAAAGATTGTTTTCTGTCGAAATCGACGATCGTTTGCTTCGAAGAATAATCTCCACAAGTAAAAACGTCCATTTCCCACCCCTTATTAGATAAGGCTTCGGTTAGAGAATAGGCATGGGAGCCGATTCCTCCGGGACCCGGAGGAAATTCGGTAGAAATTATAATTATTTTTTTGTGCAGCCCTTTCATATCAACTTATGGTGGGTTCTATCAATTCCATTTTTTATTTCTTGCATAAGGCAGCAGAACCCTTTAACTGTCTTGAGCAAGATAATCTTACGCAAAGTTAAGCAATTTAATCTACCCCCCCCCAAAAAAAATGAGGGATTTTTGCATTTTTGAGGATACACCCCGTCTCTTTTTATTGGGCAATCGCCAATTCACGTTTATTGCACACAATCTGGATGTAGCGGAAGATGTTGTAGGTCAAATTTGTCATCGCCACATTCGCCTTCGCCCGTACAATCCCTATTGTCCTGACAATAAGGCCGTGCATACTTTGCTCTTCAAAACCGAATACGTGCTCGACAAGGCAACGGGTCTTGGACTTGCGCCTGTTCTCAGCCTTCTGTTTTTCTGTCAGAGGATGATTCCGACGGCCTTTCTCGCAGATTATCGGATTCATGCCATGCTCCTTCACGGTTGACTCCTGCCCGGCATATCCTGCGTCAAGATACAAATCCTTATCCTTGTCTGACTCATCAAGCAGCTGCTCAAAACCTTTGGAATCATGCACATTGGCAGGCGTTGTTGCATACGAGAGGATTACCTTGTTGCCTTTGTCTACCTTGACATGCTGCTTGTAGCCGTAAAACGTGTCTCCGCGCTTCTTCGTCCAACGGGCATCCACATCCTTATGGAATTTCTTGTGAGGATTGTCATTCCACAGTTCGTCGCCCTTGCCCTCCTTTATCTTCGCA